>VOFE01000959.1_pt1 | contig 56001 bp, 74 predicted proteins | sample 5384071 | NCBI WGS metagenome assembly VOFE01 (sample SAMN12384724, study PRJNA508395) | human gut metagenome | isolation source: healthy gut D | host: Homo sapiens
GCTGGCGGGCATTCACGCGCACATGATCTCGATGGACGACTATTACCGTACCTCGGGCACCTACGACATTCCGTTTGACGAGGAAAACGGCGTCAATGATCTCGAAAGTCCGGAGTGCATGGATCTGGATCTGCTCCGCGACCACCTGACGCGTCTGGTGGCGGGCGAGGAGATCATGGTGCCGCGCTTTTGATTTTGAAACGCGCACCTCGCATCGCAACGAGCGTGCGGTTCAGCTGCACAAGGACGAAATTGTGATGATCGAGGGCATTCACGCGTTTAATCCGGTTATCATGGGCGATCTGGAGAAGCATGCGACAAGCGTCTATCTGTCGGTGGCGAGCGTGCTGCTGACCGACCATAACATCCGCGTTGAGCCGCACATGCTGCGCTTCCTGCGCCGCGCCATGCGCGACAGCCTGTTCCGCAGCTCGCCGGTGGAGCACACCTTAAAGCAGTGGAACTCGGTGCGGAGAGGCGAGAGACTGTATATTTCGCCGTACCGCGGGCAGGCTGACCTTACGGTGGACACCTATCTGCCGTACGAGACCAACATCCTCATGCAGTATCTGAGTGAAAAGCTGCAGGGCGAGGAGAAAATGCTCGAGCAGGCTGACCTTGCACCGCTCAGCGCGATTTTGGATAAGGTTTCGCCGATCGACTATAAGCCGTATATGCCGGAGGATTCGGTTCTGCATGAGTTTATCGGCTGAAAAGTGTCCGGATTCTTGCTTTTTGGCAGGGTATGAAGTATAATGGCAATACCACATAATTGAAACTGCGGCGTTTTGCGGAAATTTTCCTGCAAATCGCCCTTGTTCCATTACGCAATATTACCATGAGACCGGAAACGGAGACATTCCGTCGGAAGGAGCGACAAGCTATGGATATGAAAATGCAGGCTTTTCTGGATAAGGTAAAGGACATGGCGGATAAAACCGGCAAGGTCTCCCGTCATGCGGCAGGCGTAGCCGGCAAAAAGGCGAACGACCTTGCACTGGCAACCCGCATCAACCTGCAGATTTTCGATCTGAACACCGAGTGCGAAGCACTGTACAAGGAAATCGGCAAGCTGGTGTACGATCTGCACCGCGGCGCAGAGGTCACCAACGAGGAAATGGACGAAAAGATGGCGCAGGTCGATGCCAAGCAGGAAAAGCTGGCTGCGCTGCGCGACAAGCTGGCGGAAATGCGCTCGGTAACGGCGTGCCCGCACTGCGGCAAACCGTGCGGCAAGGATGACGCATACTGCTCGTCCTGCGGCGCAGAGCTGTAACATAATACGGTTTGATGCATCATATTGTAATATCGGGCAAGGGCAGCTATGCCCATTCTGATCAAAGGAAGGGGCGTACGGCGTTTGCAGCGTAAAAACAGAATTTCATTCAAGGTGCGTTCATTTTGATGCTGGCCAGTCTGCTTGTCAAGGTGATTGGCGCATTCTTCCAGATACCGCTGCTCAACATGATCGGCGGCAAGGATTCGCCGGCGTTCGGTATGTTCAGCGCGGCGTACCGCGTGTACACGGCAATGCTGATGATCTCGACCGTCGGTGTTCCGGCGGCGCTGGCGAAAATGGTCGCGGAGGCCACAGCCCGCGGCAGAGAGCATGAGGTGCGGCGCACCGTCCGTGTGGCGGAAGCATTTTCATTCCGCTCGGTGCGGTCTGCTCGGTCGTGCTGTTTCTCGGCGCGGGCACGTTTGCATCCTGGATCAAGAGCGCGGATTCCCGGCTGGCGGTTATGGCCATCGCACCGAGCGTGCTGATGGTTGCTGTTCTGGCGGTGTTCCGCGGCTACTATCAGGGCCGCTCGAACATGGTGCCGACGGCGGTTTCGCAGGTGATCGAGTCACTCGGCAAGCTGTTTATCGGTCTTGGACTGGCGTATTACGCGGTTCAGCATAACTTTTCCGATCAGGCAGTCGCGGCAATGACCGTCCTCGGCGTTACCATCGGCGAGGTGGCTGCCGCTGTTTACATGCTCATTCAGGGTGCGATCACGCATCGCAGCAGCTCGGCAGTGCACGCGCTGGACGACAGCGTGCGTCCGGCGGGCCAGCTGGCGAAAACGCTGCTCAGTCTGTCCATTCCGATCACGATCAGCTCAGCGGTTATGAGTCTGACCGACCTGATCGACGTGGCGCTGATCTCCACGCGTCTGCAAAGTCCGGCGGTCGGCATGACGGCAAGAGAGGCAATGTCCACCTACGGCATTTACACCGGTCAGGCCATCAACTTCTTCAACCTGCCGCAGACGCTTATCACCGCACTGGCGGTCAGCGTGCTGCCGACCATCGCAAGCGCACGCGCGGCGGGCAACCATGCCAAGGTCTCCAAAACACTGGGTACCACGCTGCGCATGACGGTTATCATCACTCTGCCGGCTGGCGCGGGCTTCATCATGCTCGCCGGACCGATTCTGCGCATGCTGTACTCGCAGGGAACGGAGCTTGGCGGTGTGCTGATGGGTCTGCTCGGCTTTGCCGTACCGGCGGCGGCACTTGTGGCTGTCACCAACTCGACGCTGCAGGCGTTCGGCCGCATTGACCTGCCGCTTGTCTCGATGTTTGCGGGCGCGGTTGTCAAAATGCTCGGCGACTATTTTCTCATCGGTAATCCGGCGCTGAATATCATGGGTGCGCCCATCAGTACGGCGCTCTGCTACTGGCTGATCGCGGTCATCAACCTGTTCCACATCAGGCGTCTGACGGGTTCGCTGCCGCCGATCGGAAAAACGGTCTGCCGTCCGCTGGCGGCCACCATCGGCATGAGTGCGGCGATTTTCATTGTGCAGCGCGTGCTGAACGGTGCGTTGAGCGCAGCTCCGGCACCATGCCTGACAAGCTGATCACGCTCGCGTGCATCGGTGTGGCGGTTGCCGTGTATGCCGTTCTGCTGCTCGCGCTCGGTGCAGTCGAGCGGGATGATGTTCTGCTGCTGCCCAAGGGCGAAAAAATCGCAGATATTTTACATCTAAAGTAATCAGGAAGTGCAAAATGGTTGATTTTGAAATAAAAGGATTGTTACAAGTTCGAGGATTTGCTCCGCATTATGGAAATCCTGCGCGCGCCGGACGGCTGCATGTGGGACCGTGAGCAGGATCATCATTCTATCCGCCGCAACTTCATCGAGGAGACCTACGAGGGTCTGCGAAGCTATCGACGACGAGGACACCGAGCATATGAAGGAAGAGCTTGGCGATGTTCTGCTGCAGGTGGTATTCCACACCCAGATGGAGAAGGAAAAGGGCACATTCGACATCGACGATGTGGCGGACGGCATCTGCAAAAAGCTGATCTTCCGTCACCCGCATATCTTCGGCAATGTCGAGGTCGCCTCGTCCGAGGAGGTCCTCAGGAACTGGGATGACCTCAAGCGCAAGGAGAAGCACCAGGAGACCGATACGCAGGCGCTCGAAAGCGTAGCAAAGAGCCTGCCGAGTCTGATTCGTGCAGAAAAGCTGCAGAAGAAGGCGGCAAAGGTCGGCTTTGACTGGGATAACGTGAAGGATGCACTTGACAAGGTGCAGGAGGAGCTTGACGAGGTCCGCCGTGCCATCGACGGCGACGGCGATCCGGAGGAGGAGCTGGGCGACCTGCTGTTCGCGTCCGTCAACGTGGCGCGTCACCTGAAGATCGACCCGGAGGCTGCCGCCGAAAAGACCTGCAACAAGTTTGTCAGCCGCTTTGCGGAGATGGAGCGTCAGGCGACTGCCGCAGGCAAAAAGCTGGCTGACCTGTCCCTTTCCGAGCTGGACGCACTGTGGGACAGCGCAAAGCACGAGGAACACGCATAAGGAGCAAAACCATGAAGAAAAGCGAACTGGTGACGCTGGTCGCAGAAAAGACCGGCTTTTCCAAGAAGGACACCGAAAAGACGATCGACACCGTGTTTACCGCCATTGCGGATATCATGGCGGCCGGTGACAAGCTGCAGATCAGCGGCTTCGGTACGTTTGAGACCAAGGAGCGCGCAGCACGCACAGGACACAATCCGCGCACCGGCGAGGAGATCAATATTGCAGCGGCCACTATGCCGGTGTTCAAGCCGGGCAAAGTTTTGAAGGATAAGGTAGACGGAAACAAGTGAGATTAGACAAATATTTAAAGGTATCGCGTCTGATTAAGCGTCGTACCGTAGCAAATGATGCATGCGATGCAGCGCGCATCACGGTCAACGGCCGGACGGCCAAGGCGTCGTATGACGTGAAGGTCGGCGACGTGATCGAGATCGCCTTCGGCCAGCGCACCGTGAAGGTGGAAGTGCTGAATATCGCGGAGCATACGCTCAAGGCAGATGCGTCTGCGCTGTATAAGGAACTGTAAACCGAACATAACGTATCCCACTCTCGCATATATTGCAGAGTGGGATACTTTTTGCAGTCAGGAGGGGAGTTATATGGCGCAGGAGGAACGAAGCCGTGAAATGCCGCACAGTGTCATTCTGGAGGGGAGAGAGAAGCTGACCATTTCCGGTGTGACCGATGTGCACAGCTTTGATGAGGAACAGGTGCTGCTCGAAACCGTGCGGGGCATGCTGGTCGTGCGCGGTCAGGGACTGCATGTAGAGCGGCTGCAGCTCGAGGCCGGAGAGCTGATCATTCAGGGTGAGATCGGTCTGCTCGAGTACGACGACAGCGTGCAGCCGCGCGACAGCCTGTTTCGGCGGATATTCGGCGGGTGAGCGGCCATGCCGGTGTTTACGAACAGCCAGCAGGTCACGCTCGTGCTGCAAAGCCTGCTGCTCGGTGTCGGGATCGGGGCGGTGTATGACATGCTGCGGGCACTGCGTCTGCATTTCCGGTGCGGATGGGCAGGGGCGGCGCTGCTCGATACGCTGTTCTGGGCGATCGTGCTGGCGGCCTTATTCGAGTTTGGGCTGATCGCGGCCGCCGGTCAGCCGCGCGGCTTTGTACTCTTAACGGCGGCAGGCGGCATGGGATTGTACTTTGCGGCGCTGAGCGAAACTGTGCTGGAGGCGATTATGCGGCTCCTGCAGGCGCTTGCAAAGCTGAGACGCGCCGTATACGGCCTACGCATGCACTGTCACACGGTGGTAAAACAGCGGTGCAGTCCGGTAAAAATTCGGTTTTGACGAAAAAATTTGAAAAAGACTCTTTTCTTTTTCGCGAAAAAGGTATAAAAATAAAACCTGTATCAGTCTGACGCGCAAGCAAACGATATGAGGTGAGCAGATGACAAGGCGCACGCGGATGATCCTTATCAGGGCAGCGGTAGTGGTGTTTCTGCTTTACGCGGTCGTCAATGTGGTAAACCTGCGCACGCAGATCAAGAGCAAGCGGGATGAACTCGCGTCTCTGACCCTGCGGGTGGAGGAATATCAGAAGGCGAACGAGACGCTCCGGCAGGAAATGCAAAGCGGCATTTCCGAGGAGGATATCGGAGAGATGGCGCGGACAGAACTGGGCTATGCGGAACCGGGCGAGCGTATTTTTGTAGATACGTCCAGCCGGTAAAGGGAAATAATAACGGAGGCAAAACAGCTTATATGGATTTGGCAGTGGGAGCAATCGTAGAGGGCAAGGTAACCGGCATCACCAAGTTTGGTGCATTTGTTGCGCTGCCCGAAGGCAAGTCGGGTATGGTGCACATTTCGGAGGTCGCTTCGACTTTTGTAAACGACATCAAGGATTTCCTGCAGGAGGGCCAGCAGGTCAAGGTAAAGATCATCAATATTGATCAGGCAGGCCGTATCAATCTTTCGATCAAGAAGGCGCAGCCGCAGGAGCCGCGTCAGCCGAGACAGGAGCGCCGTGAGGGCGGCTTTGCGCCGCGTCAGCCGCGTTTCCAGCGTTCGTCCGCACCGCGCGGACGTGTGCAGCAGGCACCGAAGGACCCGTCCACGATGAGCTTTGAGGATAAGCTGAAGGCGTTTATGTCGGACAGCGAAAGCCGTCAGGCCGATGTGCGCCACGCAACCGATCGCAAGAACGGTTCGCGCCGCCGCAGATAAAGAAGAAAACCGAGGGAAACCTCGGTTTTGCTTTTTATATGCCGGTGCACGAAGCGTCGACAGGTGCTTTTCGGCACCGGGTGAGCGGGGCATACGAACTGCGTAAGCGTGTTCGCTCTGACGGGGCGGCTCCTTTTCTGCACCGACCCAGCGGGGTGCGCGAACTGCGTAAGCGTGTTCGCCCCTAACGGGCGGGAAGGTTTTCGCTGAACCTCAGCGGGGGCGACGCCGTACCCACGGCGGGGGCAAAAAGGAAGGACAACCTGCGGTTTTCCTTCCTCTTTGAACTCCTACCTTTCCCGTGGATAGTCTGGCGCAGATTGCCGACATGTGACCGCTGCGAAATAGGGGAACGGCAGTCGGTTACTGCAGCGTGACTTTCTCCGCCTTTTCGCAGTTCACAGACAGCGTACTGCTACACAGGTGGGTTCATCTAAGCAGGCGCGACATAACAGTGTCGCGCAACTCTTTAACGCGTTGTAACGGAAGGCACCTACGAATTAGGCGTTTGGTACAATTTATCTTCGTAGGTGCTGTCTATCATAACGTGCTCACGACTTGCGCGACACGGTTATGTCGCGCCCTGCGGAGATGAAACCACATGTGTAGCAGTACGGTAGCCGACCCTGCGAATATGTCTCGACAGGGGAGCACACTGTGCCCCCCTGCGGTAGAAAAAATCCTCTGCCGTACTTTTTTTCGAAGCGGTCACATGTCGGCAAGCTGCGCCAGACTCTCCCAAAAGGAAGTGGGAGTTAAGAGGGTAGAAACCTTGGTGTCTACCCTCTTGCCCCCGCCGCGGGGCGCGGCACGTTCCCGCCGCCGTAGGCGGCGCACTCCAACTGAGGTTCAGCGAAAAACCCACCGTCCGTTAGGGGGCGAACCGCCTGCGCGGTTCGTGTGCACCAGACAATCGGTGCAGGAAAAGGTGCTGCCCGGACAGGGCGTATTGCTGCGCAACTCGCGTGCCCGGCATACTTTGTGCTGAAAAGAAGCGCAACTCCTGCTTTTGCGCAAAAAAGCGCGCTCTTCCTTGCGAAAGAGCGCCAAAAGTAGGATTGTGGGGATAAAGATATGAACGGTGCATGGCGGCTTTCCCAACCGCCATAATAAATATACCATAAATTACCATACTTGTCAATAGCTTTTTTTGAAAGAGGTTCTGAATGAATCAAACACTGATCAAAAATGTAAACATTTGGACAATGGACGAGGAGGATACCCGCTTTTACGGCTGGGTGCTGCTTGAAAACGGCAGAATTGCCTCGATGGGCGAGGGAGAAACGCCGGACTGCGAAAGCGTCATTGACGGCGAGGGCGGCGTGCTGACACCCGGCCTGATCGACATCCACTCGCACATCGGTCTGTACGAGGACGGCCTCGGCTTTGAGGGCGCGGACGGCAACGAGGACACCGATCCGGCGACGCCGCACCTGCGTGCACTGGACGGCGTCAACCCGTTCGACCGCAGCTTCCGCGAGGCACTTGAGGCCGGTGTGACGGCTGCCGCAGTCAGCCCGGGCAGCGCAAACCCCATCGGCGGACAGATTGCGCTGCTTAAGACGGCAGGCCGCCGTGTGGATGATATGATTCTCAAGGCGCCGCTGGCGATCAAGTTCGCGCTGGGCGAGAACCCGAAGTCGGTCTACCACGACAAGGACGAAACGCCCGTCACGCGCATGGCAACCGCGGGCATCATCCGCGAGGAGCTGTACAAGGCGAAGGTATTTCTTGCGCAAGGCGCGTGCGGAGGACGATCCGGAGCAGGATGAGCCGGATTTCGACATCAAGATGGAAGCCCTGCAGCCGCTTCTCTGGGGCAAGGCCGAGGCACATTTTCACGCGCACCGTGCGGACGATATCTTTACCGCACTGCGCATTGCGAAGGAGTTCGGTCTGCGGGCGGTTATCATTCACGGCACGGAGGCGCACCTTGTAGCCGACCTGCTGGCCGAGGAGCACGTTCCGGTGGTCAGCGGCCCGTACATGACCGACCGTTCCAAGCCGGAGATCCGCAACCTGTCGGATGCCGCGCCCGGACTGCTGTGCAAGGCCGGAATCGAAACCGCCATTACGGTCGATCACCCGGAAATTCCGCTGCGGCTGCTGCCGATGGCGCTTATGCTGGCGGTGCGTGCGGGTATGGATAAAACGGATGCGCTGCGCGCGGTCACATCGGTACCCGCGAAAATTGCGGGCATGCAGGACAGAATCGGCAGCCTGAAAACCGGTCTGGATGCAGACTGTGTGCTGTGGAGCGGCGATCCGCTGGATATTGCAACCCAGGTGCAGGCTGTTTTTGTAAATGGCACACCGGAATATAGGAGGACAAAATGAGGACGATTGAGGTTTCGGAAGTAACCAAGCTGGTGCGTCAGCTGTGCATTGACGCCAACTACTATCTGCCCGCAGATCTGCGGCAGGCGTTCGTGGATGGTCAGAACGTGGAGGAGTCTCCGCTCGGCAAGACCATCTTCGGTGAAATGATCGCCAACTGCGACCTTGCGCGTGAGAACAACGTGCCGGTATGTCAGGATACGGGCATGGCAATCGTGTTCGCGGAAATTGGTCAGGACGTACATCTGACCGGCGGCTCGTTCGAGGATGCAGTCACCGAGGGTGTTCGCCGCGGCTATATCGACGGTTATCTGCGCCTGTCGGTGGTCGGTGATCCGCTGCGCCGCGAAAACACCAACGACAACACGCCGTGTATCCTGTACACCTCGGTCGTTCGGGTGACAAGGTGAAGATCACGGTTGCCCCCAAGGGCTTCGGCTCGAGAATATGACCCAGATGAAGATGTTCACGCCTGCTGCTACCAAGGCGCAGATCGTGGATTTTATCGCGGATGCGTGCATCCATGCGGGTTCCAACCCGTGCCCGCCGATCGTTATCGGCGTCGGTCTGGGCGGCACGAGCGATAAGGCGGCATATCTCGCCAAGCGTGCGCTGCTGCGTCCGGTCGATCAGCACAACGCCGATCCGCTGTACGCCGAGATGGAGCAGCAGATTCTCGATAAGGTCAACGCATCTGGTGTCGGCCCGCAGGGACTCGGCGGTACGGTTACCGCTCTTGCGTGCGCGATTGAGCCGTTCGGCACGCATATCGCCGGTCTGCCGTGCGTGGTTAATATTTCCTGCCATGTTACCCGTCACGCAGAGGGCGAGCTGTAAGCAACCTTGACAAGAAATTGTAAAACCTCTTGGGAAATATGCTGAACAAATTGTGAACTTCTGAAAAATTGTTGGACAAGTTGCATAGGTTGTGCTATACTAAAGATAGCAAAAACCCAATACCGTTTCCGCCACACCACGGCGGCCGCGGATAAAGCCATCAAAGGCGGTTTACGCCTGTTAGGAGATGATTTTATGAAGTTCACTATCGTCGAAAGAAAAATCAAGATCGAGGACGAGCTGCGTCAGTACGCACTGCGTAAGGTAGAGAAGCTGGATCGCTACTTCCAGCAGGATTCGGATACCACGATTACATTCAGCGAGCTGCGCGGCAAGCAGACGGTCGAGATCACGGTGCGTCAGGTTGGTCTGGTTGTCCGCGCCGAGGAAACGACGACTGATATGTATGCTTCCGTAGACGGTGCCATCAGCAGTATCGAGCGCCAGATCCGCAAGCATAAGACCCGTCTGGAGAAGCGCCTGCGTGAGGGTGCATTCGACAAGATGGCAGAGCAGAAGGCCGCACTGACCGAGGAGGATTTCGATGTAGTACGCCGCAAGCGCTTCGACGTAAAGCCGATGAGCGTGGACGAGGCTATCCTGCAGATGAACCTGCTTGACCACCAGTTCTACTTCTTCCGCAACGCCGACAACGACAATATCCACGCCGTTGTTTACAAGCGTGCGGCAGGCGGTTACGGTCTGATCGAGGGCGAGGGTAAAATCCGCGTCAAACAGTAAAAAAGTTGCATTACATAGGGACCGGCGGCGTTCTGCCGCCGGTTCTTTCGGTTAAAAGGGGAAAACGAATGAATTTATGTGATATTGAGACAATCCGAGCGGTTCTGGGCCGTCACGGATTCCATTTTTCCAAATCGCTCGGACAGAACTTTCTGACGGACGAAAGCGTGCCGCGCCGCATTGCGGAGATGAGCGGCGCGGCCGAGTGCGGCAACGCGATTGAGGTCGGCCCGGGCATGGGCTGCCTGTCGGCGGGCTGTGCCAGCGCGCGGATAAGGTCGTAGCGGTCGAGCTGGACCGTGCCCTCATGCCGGTTCTGGCAGAGACGCTCGCGGATTACGATAACTTCGAGGTCGTGCACGGCGATGTGCTCGAAACCGACCTTGCCGCGCTCTGCAAGGAGAAATTCGGTGACGGAAAGGCGATCGCGTGCGCGAATCTGCCGTATTATATCACCACACCGGCGATCACGGCGCTGCTGGAGAGCCGCGCGTTCGAGGCCGTGACCGTCATGGTGCAGAAGGAGGTCGCGCAGCGCATCTGCGCCGAGCCGGGCACAGCGGCGTATTCGGCGTTCTCTATCTATGTGCAGTACCACGCCAAGGCGGAAATTTTGTTTGATGTTCCGGCGGACTGCTTTGTGCCCAGACCCAAAGGTGGATTCGGCGGTGCTCAAGCTCGTGCCGCTCGACAAGCCAGCGGTTGAGACCAAGGACGAAAAGCTGTTCTTTTCCCTCGTGCGCGCAGCCTTCAATATGCGTAGAAAGACGCTCGTGAACGCGCTTGGTCCGGTGCTCGGCTCGTCGATGAGCAAGGAGGAGATCACCGCACTTGTAGAAGCAGCCGGTCTGGATACCCGCGTTCGCGGTGAGCGGCTGAGCCTTGCAGAGTATGCGAAACTGACAGATCTCGCGGCGGAAAAACTCAGTAATTGAGAATTGAAAATGGAGAATTGAGAATTAGAGTGAAGAGTTTGTAAGATAAAGCGTGTTTGCAAAGAAATATTCGCAGGTGCCGTGCATAACAACGCGCAAACGAATTGCGCGACATGGGTATGTCGCGCCTGCATAGATGAACCCACATGTAGCAGTACGCTGTCTGTGAACTGCGAATAGGCAGAGAAAGATACGCCATAGTAACTCGACTGCCGTTCTTTTTTCGGAGCGGTCGCCGGTCTCTGGTCTGCGCCAGACGAACAAATAAAGGGAAACGGGAGTTAAGAGGGTAGAAACCGTAGGTGTCTACCCTCTGCCCCCGCCGCGGATGCGGCGAACCTCCCCGCCAAAGGTTGGCGCCCATTCCCGCTGCTTTAGCAAGCAGATAAATCAAAACTATCCCCACCCTGTGGACAAAAGAAAAAGCCTGCACACGCAGGCTTTTTTCTCATACCACAATGGCTCTCGGCGGCACCGGCGAGGAAAACACGATCTGTGTTTCGGTCTTGCCGAATTTTTGCAGACGTCCGATAAAGCCGTCCAGCTCCTGCGTCGAGGCGAACGACACCTTGATCAGCATGGAGTAGTTGCCGGTCACGCAGTTGCACTCGAGCACATTCGAGCACGCAGCAATGAACGGATAAAATTCCTCTTTCTGGGTGGGCTGCATATCCAGATGAATGTACGCGAGAATGTGATGGCCAAGCTGCAGCGGGTCCAGATCGAGCGTATACGCACGAATAACACCCTGTTTTTCCAGCCGCTCAATACGCGCGGAAACCGCAGGGGAGGAAAGGCGAACCTCACCTGCAAGGGCCTTGATGGGGGTGCGGGCGTTCTTTTGCAGCAGCCGCAAGAGCTTCAGATCAATTTCGTCCATGGGGCAAATAGCCCTCCTTATCCTAAAAATAAAACAGGAGTCCGACCCGCCTTCGCGGGACGAACTCCTTTGTTCACTGTTTATTATAAAGCACGACCGGGTTGTTGTCAAATAAAATAAGGCTTCTGAACAAAAGTTTTTATACATCCGAGTCGGTGATGACCTTGAATTCCATCCAGTCCGGCGTTGCGGAAATGTAAATGGTATCCCTCGTCAATGAACACAAAATCCCGGTTATCGCTGAAATTGGACTGGTTGTTTTCGGTCGGAACATCGTTTCGGTTTGCCGTTTTCGAGGTGATCGAACCGTCAGGCGTTCCGCAGAACGGCTCGGAAGGCAGGTTTCCGGTCTCCTGATACAGCTTGCCATCCACCATGACCATCCGCGGTACGGTGGCATCCTGCTCGAACACGATCCACTGGTTATCAATCAGCACCTCGATATGGTCGTCTATGCGCTGATAGCCGTAGCCTGTGCCGAAGTTGGACTGGCCGTTCTCGGTGGGTGCGTCCGTGCCGTTTGCCGTCTGCGAGGTGATCTCGCCGTCCATGTTGCCGCAGCGGCCATCGACCGTGCTGATCTCACCGGTAGACTGATACAGCGTGTTATCCACCATCACCATCATGGGTGCATCTGCGACCGGTTTCTGCTCGGTGGTATCCGGCAGGGCAGCTGCGTCATCCGTGCTCTGGCTGCCGATTTCGGCTTCCGTGGTTTTCGGCTCGGCATTGCCGCAGCCGGTCAGCAGCAGCGCCAGAAGTGCAAGAAGCATTGCTAAAGTACGTTTTGTCATAAAAAACACCGCCTTTCGTAACTCTGATAGTATAGACGAAAGACGGCGTAAAAAGTTCCGTATAAAATTATTTTTTCTTTTTCGGTTTTGCCCAACCGGTTTTTTTACCCTGATTCGGCTTGCCCTGTGCCGGACGCGAAGCCGGTCGTTTGCCGTTCGGTGCACTGTGCTTGCCGTTGTTAGGCGCAGAATGACGGCGGTCGTTATTCTGCTGTCTGCCGCCGTTGGACACGCCGTGGCGGCTGACGCTGTGCTGCTTGCTGCCCGGCATGCGCTGGTCGCTGCCTCTGCCCGGACGAATGAGACATTCCCTGCCAAAGCCGATGAGATCCTCACGGTGCGCCTTTTTGAGCGCGGCAATGACGAGCCGGCGCTTGTCCGGCCGGCGCCACTGCAGCAGCGCGCGTTGCATGTCCTTTTCATGCGGCGTCTTGGCGACGTAGACCGGCTGCATCGTGCGCGGATCGATGCCGGTGTGGTACATCGCGGTGGACAGCGTGCCCGGCGTGGGATAAAATCCTGCACCTGCTCGGGCTGGCGGCCGCGGCGGTTGAGATACTCCGCGAGGGCCACGGCGTCGGCGAGCGTGCTGCCGGGGTGCGAGCTCATCAGATAGGGCACCAGATACTGTTTATCATACCTTTTGGTTGATGCTGGCATACCGCTCCGGAACTGCTCGTACCTTGCCAAGGGGGCTTGCCCATATAGTCGAGTTGTCGCTCAGTGCTCGGGCGCGACCTTGAGCTGGCCGGAGATGTGGTAGCGCACGAGCTCACGGAAGAACGCGTCGTTATCGTCGCAGAGCATGTAGTCATAGCGGATGCCGCTGCGCACGAACACCTTCTTCACGCCGGGGATCTGGCGCAGCTTGCGCAGCAGGGCGAGATAGTCCGAGTGGTCGGCGTCGATGTTCTGGCAGGTGGTCTGGGAACAGACAGCGCTTGTCCTTGCAGCAGCCGCGCTCCTGTTTGGCGGCAGGCCGGTGGCGGAAATTTGCCGACGGGCCGCCGACATCGTGGATATAGCCCTTGAACCGGGCATTTGGGTGGCTTTTTGCTTCCTCGGATGACGCTCGCGTGGCTGCGGCTCGTGATCATGCGGCCCTGGTGGAACGCCAGCGCGCAGAAATTGCACCCGCCGAAGCAGCCGCGGTTGTGGATGATGGAGAACTGCACCTCCTGAATGGCAGGTACGCCGCCGAGCGCTTTCTTCGTAGGACGGATGATAAGTTCGCATGTACGGCAGCGCGTAAACATGGTCCATCTCCTCCGTGGTCAGCGGCTTTGCGGGCGGGTTCTGCACAAGGATGCGCTTGCCGTGCCGCTGGAGAATCGCCTTGCCGCGTACGGCATCCTGTTCGTCGTACTGGATTTTGACCGAACGGGCGTAGTCCGGCTTGCTGGCGCAGACATCCTCGTACGAGGGACATTCGACCGCATCATACTCCAGATCGTCCGTATCATGCACCATATAGGCCGTGCCGCGGACTCCCTTGCACGCGTCTGCGCCCTTTTGCCGTGCTTGAGGTTGTTTGCCAGCTCAACGACCGAGTGCTCGCTCATGCCGAACATCACGCCGTCCGCGCCGGTGGATTCCAGAATGGACGGCATAACGCGGTCAGCCCAGTAATCATAGTGTGCAAATCGGCGCAGACTGGCTTCAATGCCGCCGAGGTAGACCGGCGCTTCCGGGAAGGCGCGCCGCGCAAGCATGGAATAGACGGTTACCGCACGGTCCGGCCGCTTGCCGCCCACACCGCCCGGCGTGTACGCATCGTCCGAACGGCGCTTTTTCGCCGAGGTGTAGTGCGCGACCATCGAGTCGATGTTGCCGCCGTTGATGAGTACCGCGTAGCGCGGCCGTCCCATAGCGAGGAAGTCGCGCTCGTCGCGGAAATCCGGCTGGCTGAGGATGGCGACCCTGTAGCCCGCGTCCTCGAGCACACGCGAAATGATCGCCGTGCCGAACGACGGATGATCGACGTACGCATCGCCGGTGACGATGAGAAAATCGCAGTAATACCATCCGCGATCGGTCATATCTTGTTTGGAAATAGGAAGAAAACCGTTCATATATACCTCTTTGGCTTTACAAGGTGAAAATTATAGGTTACAATAAAAATACGGGTAATCCGGCAAAAGATTGAGAGATTTGTTGGCCATACTCCCTGAAGGGAGGTGGTATTATGGATCAGATTTGGCAGATCATTATGTTACTTATTCTGCTTGAGTTTGTCAAAACCATAAAAAATAACCGTCCTCGGCCAAGGTAACGGTTATTTTCCAAAGAATAATCTTACTTCAGGTCAACCGTCTTCTGCCGGATTGCCCTTTTCTATCTATAAGTATAGCAAATCTGCGGTAAAAGTCAAGCCGCAGAGCACGGAAATGTTTTGCAAAACAAAAAATAACCGCCCTCGCCAAAGGTAACGGTTATTTTTTCGCAAATAAGGTATACGGTTATTCTGCAAAAACTCAGTTATCCAGATAGAACTGAACCAGCTCCTGCATGAGTTCGTCGCGGTCGATCTTGCAGATCAGGCTGCGGGCATTGTTGTGGTTGGTTATGTAAGTCGGGTCCTCAGAGAGAAGATAGCCGACGATCTGGTTGATCGGGTTGTAGCCTTTCTCCTTGAGCGCATCATACACAGTGGTAAGCGTGCGCTTCATCTCCTTGTTGGACTCGTCTACCAGACTGAATTTTCTCGTTCCGTCAAGCATATTTGGTTCTCCTTTCCGATCCTACCTGTCGGTGTTTATCGTTACTTACAGCATAATACAAAAGCAGAAAAAGTAAAAGCCTTATCCGCGCAAAACTCGCATGAAAACTTTTTCCGCCTGTGGCATACACTGTATGGTAAGGGAAAAAGGAGACGGTGTTTTACGAGCTGTAATTTTCCAGCAGCCGCGCCAGCTCCTCTGCGTTATCGAGCGTAATGCCGTCCGCAAGTGCCTGCTGCTCGGCGGATGGCAGCGTGCGTGTGTCGATGCTGTGCGCAGGACCGAGCCGTCGCTCTGCCGGATGACAAGCCGGTCATTTTCGCTCTGCAACCGTATAGCTAATTGCTGCGCTCGCCGGAACGGCAGGCGCGGACAGCAGCGCGCGTCCGGCGAGCACCAGACTGATCATTGCCGCAAGACACGCCAGCGCGGCAAGCAGCGTGCGCCGCCGTGCCTGCTGCATGGCAAGCAGATAAAAACCCTGCATCATAGTCAAAACTCCTTCACTCAGTGGGACTTGCTTTGAGTATTCCCACAAAATACGGTCTATTCTAAAAGCAGTGTAAAAAAATGTTTGGAATTTGCAAAGTCCTGTGGTATAATGCTATCAGAGTGCCTATTACATCGGCAGTAAGCTGCCGGAAGAAAATCGGCACAGGCAGCTATTGTACAATTCATTTAGCCTTATAAGACGGTAATACCGATGAATTTTACGGTATTGCCAACAATACACGGTGCTTCAAAAAACAAGACCGTGTGCGGGAACAAATAGGACGTGTTCCGCGTCTTACCCGACAGGACCCTGCGGTGCATATCGTGGGGCAAGGAGGAAAACAAATTGGCAACTGGCAATCAAAAAGGAACGGGGATCGGACATCTGCTCTCCCGCATACTGATTACACTGGTATTGATCGGCGTGCTGTGCGGCTGCTTCTGCGGCATTGCGTTTGCGATGTATGTGCACATCTATATCAATCCGTCCGCGCAGGAAACTGCGGTGGAGATCAGCAAGGGACTGGGTCTGAATCTGAATTCATTCATCTATGCTAAGGAATCGGAGTTCTGATGAATACACGCTGTACGAAACCATCAATGGCAAGGGAAAACCGTGAATGGGTGGACAGCGACAAGATTCCGGATACCCTCAAGAACGCAGTCGTTGCAATCGAGGACAAGCGCTTTTACAAGCACCACGGTGTAGACTGGGTGCGCACGATCGGTGCGGTCAAGGGCTGGCTGCTCGGCGGCACGCAGTACGGCGGCTCGACCATCACGCAGCAGCTGATCAAAAACATCACAGCTGACAACGATTATTCGGTAAAGCGCAAGGTAAACGAGATTTTCCGCGCGTTTGCACTCGAAAAAGAGATTGACGACAAGGACCGTATTCTGGTCATGTACCTGAACACGATCTATCTGGGCTACAACAGCTACGGTGTGCAGACTGCGGCGATGCAGTACTTTGACAAGGATGTATCGCAGCTGGATCTGGCAGAATCCGCCGTGCTGGCAGGTCTCACCAACAACCCGTCGATTTACGACGTTTATAACCATCCCGAAAAGGTAAAGGAGCGTCAGGAGACCATCCTTGCACAGATGCTCGATCAGAAGATGATCTCGCAGGAGGAGTATGAGGCTGCCGTAGCAGAGGAGCTTAACTACCGCCCCTACGAGGAGTATCAGCAGGAGATCAAGTCCACCTACAGCTACTTCACCGATGAAGTCATCAAGGACGTGATCAACGACCTGATGACCGAAAAGGGATATTCCCGTCTGGTTGCGGAGAACATGGTTTACTCCGGCGGTCTGAACATCTATGCGACCATCGACACCAAGGTGCAGAATGCACTCGATGAGGTCTGGGCTAACGCAGATAATTTCCCGAACACCGAAAAGTACGGCGAAATTCCGCAGAGCGCCATGGTCATCACGGACAAGCAGGGCGATATCGTTGGTATTGCCGGCGGTCGCGGTGAAAAGACCAGCAGCCGCGGCTTCTCTTACGCGTCTGACGCACGCCGTCAGCCGGGTTCCTCGATCAAGCCTCTGGCGACCTATGGTCCCTGCGATGGATGCCGGTATTGCTACGCCGGACACCACGGTTTACGACCGTGCGCTCATACAGGATGCGGAAGGCAATCCGTGGCCGATGAACGACGGCAAATATCCGACCGGCCGTGCAATGACGGTCAAAGGAAGGTATGACGCGTTCGCTCAATACCATTTCGGCACAGCTGCTCAAACAGCTGACTCCGCAGAAGTCCTACGAATTCATGACGCAGCAGCTTGGCTTTAAGCTGGTAGACAGCCGCACCAATGAGGACGGTACCGTGCAGTCGGATATCGACCTTGCACCGCTGGCGCTCGGCGCACTGACGGACGGCGTTACCGTTCGTGAGATGGCGGGCGGTTTCTCGACCTTCATCAATGACGGTGTTTACGGCGGTACCCGCACCTACACCAAGGTGACGGACAGCGAAGGCAACACCATAATGGAGAATACCCCTAACACGGATAAGGGCTTTACCAATGTCCGCACGGATTATTATATGCTCGATTGTCTGCAGAACGTTACCGCACACGGTACCGCCTACGGCATTCAGCTTGACGGTGTAGAAACCGGCGGCAAGACCCGGTACCACCACCTCAATACCGATATCTGGTTCTGCGGCATCACGCCGAAGTATTCCGGTGCGGTATGGGTAGGCTACGAGCATAACTACCGTCTGGATGGTCTGTACGGCCGCAATGCGGCGGAAATCTGGCTGGCCGTTATGCAGAAGGTGCATGCGGGTGATTCCGGTCTGGTATTCGATTCGCATCCGCAGGATTTCGAGGAAGTCACCTACTGTATGGATACCGGTCTGCTGGCATCCGGTGCGTGCCGCGCTGCGGGACGTGCTGCAACCGGCCGATTCTGGAAGGACAAGGTTCCGACCGAGACCTGCAGTCATCAGAATATCGAAAACAAAGTATGATTTCGGGAGTATGGGCGTAGATAATTATTACTACGACGATGAAGAAGATGACAGCGATTCGGACAGCAGCTCTTCGGATACCGACACCGGCAATGAGGATTCCGGTGACGGCGGATCGTATGACAGCGACGACAGCGGCGATTCCGGTGATGACAGCGGAGACGGCGGTGACAGCGGAGACGATTCGGGCGACAGCGGCGATTCCGGTGACGACAGCGGAGACAGCGGCGACAGCTCGGAGGATCCGGAAGCATAAAGCCGAATTGTTCGGCACAAACTGAAAACTGAAAATCGTTCAGCGCCGCACAAGGCCCGCACAAGTCGGGGCGTTAGCGGTGCCTTGAACCCGCAATCCGCTTCAGCGGGGACTATGCGGGTAACAAAGGAGCACACATGCGGCGAGGCAGCCACTCACAGGGCGATGAGGAACCGGTACTGCGCAACGGAGCCCTGTGAACCATGTCAGGCGGGGAACCGAGCAGCATTAAGCTAGAAAACCATCGTGTGCCGCAGATCTGCCGATTCTGAGCCCGAAATGCGGAAAGGCAGCCGGGTGTGTGTATTCGAATTACCTGTGTGCGGTCTTGTGGGGCGCTGAACGAATCTCGATCGAAACCACGCTTTCGATCGAAGGGATGTGCCGAGCCTGCGGCTCGGACAAATCCCGGCGGGGACAAAAGTTCCTCCCCGATGGTCGAAACTTTTGCTCCGTCTTTGTATAAAAACCCACGCACATGTCGCGGGTTTTATGAATCTTACGGCGTGGCCGTAAGATTCGATTGAATGCCGCCGTGAAGCGGCGGAGACCGATGACTCGGTTTTCTGGACGAAAACCTGCCATGTGGGTTAGTCGCTGCATGCAGCGGTTGGTTGATTTAATGCGCGGACTTTGTTCGCGGAAGACGCTTTTGAGGCGGGCTTACGCCCGCCTCTTTATTTTATTGAGGGGAGGTTTTTCGTTTGTATCAGGCTTTATACCGCAAATGGCGGCCGCAGACGTTTGCGGATGTGATTGGGCAGCAGCATATTACGGACACGCTGCGCGCGCAGCTGCAGTCCGGACGTTTGAGCCATGCGTATCTGTTTACCGGTACGCGCGGCACCGGCAAGACCACCTGTGCGAAGATCCTCGCGCGCGCAGTCAACTGCGAGCATCCGGTGAACGGCGATCCGTGCAACGAGTGTGCGGCGTGCCGCGGCATTCTGGACGGCTCGGTGCTGGACGTGACCGAGATTGACGCGGCGTCCAACAACGGTGTGGATAACATCCGTGACCTGCGCGATGAGACGCGCTACACGCCTGCACAGGTCCGCAAGCGCGTGTTCATCATCGACGAGGTACACATGCTGTCCATCGGTGCGTTCAATGCGCTGCTCAAAACACTCGAGGAGCCGCCGGAGCACGTTCTGTTCATCCTCTACCACCGAGCTGCACAAAGTACCTGCGACCATTCTGTCGCGCTGTCACGGTTTGATTTCCGCCGCATCGGCGCGGAGGACATTTCCCGCCGGCTGTTGGATGTTGCGGCAGGTGAGGGCATTGCGCTGACCGAAGGTGCGGCACGCCTGATCGCCCGGCTGGCGGACGGCGCCATGCGAGACGCGCTTTCCATGCTCGACCGTGCGGCGGCAGCCGGTGCGGTGGACGAGAAAACGGTCACGGCGGCGCTCGGCGTTATGGGTCAGGACGATGGCATTCGCCTGGCCGAGCACCTGAAAACCGGTGATCTGGCGGCGGCAGTCGGCCTGCTGGACGAATATTACAATGCAGGCCGCGATCTGGCCTCGGTGTACGACCAGATGCTCGGCCTGATCCGCGATGCACTGCTGGTCAAGACCAGCAAGACCGACGTTTCCGCGCTTATTTCTCCGGCGTACAGCGTAAAGACGCTGCAGGCGCTGTGTGACGGTCTGGCGTCGTCCACGCTCATCGCGTGGAGCCGCATTATCAGCGATTCGCTCGACCATATGCGCACGGCAGCCAACCGCCGCGTGGAGGCGGAGCTGTGCGCTGTGCGGCTGTGCAGCCTGGGCGCTGACAATTACGACACGCTCGGCGGGCGTGTAGAAGCGCTCGAGGAAAAGCTGAAGAACGGCATTCCGGTGCAGATGGTGCCCGCAGCAGCCGCGCAGCAGGCAGGCGATGTGCCGCCTCCGCCGAGTGATGATGATGCACCGCCGCTTCCGGGCGACGAGGATGCGCCTGACTGGGCGCGAGAGGAAGACGGGACCGCAGACACGCCTAAGCAGGAAGTGACGCTGTGGAGCCAGTGGCAGCCGCTGCTCGAAGCGCTGACCGGCAAGATCAACATCGGCGCACACACCAATATCAAGCTGAGTGCGAAAGGCGTGCTCGAGGACAACGCGCTCGTCATTCTCTGCGAGGACAAAATGACGGCCATTCTCGCGGCAAAGGAGCCGACCATTTCGGTCATCCGGGAGCAGGCGGCTAAGCTGAACGGTGCACCCATCAAGGTCAAGGTGCGCGAAGCGGGCGAGGAGCTTGTTGTGAAAAAAATATCGCAGTCGATGAACTGATCGACCGCGCTAAATCAATGGATATTCAAAGTGAAACAGCTTTAAGGAGGACATTTATTATGGCAAAGGGTAAGGGTTTCGGCGGTTTCGGCGGCGGCATGAATATGCAGGCGATGATGAAGCAGGCACAGAAGATGCAGGAGAGCATGCTCAAGGCGCAGGAGGAGATCGCGCAGATGGAATCCACCGGCACGGCAGGCGGCGGCATGGTTACCGCGACTGTAACCGGCACTTCCACGCTCAAGAGCATTGAAATCAAGCCGGACGTTGTTGATCCGGACGATATCGACATGCTGCAGGATCTGGTCGTTGCAGCGGTCAATGAGGCACTCAAGGCGGCTTCCGACAAGTCGCAGAGCCAGATGTCCGCGATTACGGGCGGCATCGGCGGCGGTCTGGGCGGTCTGCTGTAATGGAGTTTTTGCACCGCCGGTCGAACGGCTGATCGAGGAGTTTGCAAAGCTCCCGGGCATCGGCCAGAAGACCGCACAGCGGCTGGCGTTTCATGTGCTCGACCTGCCGAAAGAGGACGCCGAGCGGTTTGCGGATGCCATCCGTGAAGCAAAAAGCCAAGACGTTCACCTGCAGGCGCTGTCAGAATCTGACGGACAGCGAGATCTGTCCGATCTGTTCGGACAAGACGCGCAACCAGAAGGTGATCTGCGTGGTGGCAGAGCCGCGGGACGTCATTGCGATCGAGCGCACGAAGGAGTACAAGGGTTTGTATCATGTGCTGCACGGTACGCTGTCTCCGATGGGGCACGTCGGACCGGACGACATCCGTATCCGCGAGTTGGTCAAGCGCGTGGCGGAGGAGGAGACCGAGGAGGTTATCCTCGCCACCAATCCGGACACCGAGGGCGAAGCCACGGCGATGTACATTTCGCGGCTGCTGCAGCCGTTCGGCATCAAGATTACGCGGCTGGCGTATGGTATTCCGGTTGGCGGGCATCTGGAGTTTGTTGATGAGGTGACGCTGACCCGTGCACTGGAGGGGCGAAAGGAGCTGTGATGGCTCCTTTGCATCCTTGTAAGGTTTGCGTTTGACGGAAATTGGTGCCGCAGTATGCGGCGGTTCTGCCTACGCGGCAGGCGCACAAGAGGGTAGACACCAAGGTTTCCACCCTCTGATTTTCATCCCCTTTCCATTTGAGGGCACGGCGGCAATCAGAGAACTGAGGCTATAAAGGGAACGGCAGAGGATTTTTTTTCTACCGTAGGGGCGCACAGTGTGCGCCCATGTCTCTGCCTGTACGCAGTGTCAGATTCCTTGCTGCTACACATACGGGTTCATCTACGCAGGCGCAACATAACAGTGTTGCGCAACGATTTTACTGGGTTGCTGTGCATGGCACCGTTGGAGTTAACTGGAAGAAGAGCGTCAGCGTGCAGAGCACGCCCGGTGACAGCGTACCGCTTCGCGGATCGTGTGCACCGGATAGATGGTGCTGAATAGAATTTACAACGTAAACTCTCATTTTACCTTTGAAAAAGGCAAAAAACAGGAACAGCCGAACTTTCGTCCGGCTGCTCCCGCAATAAAAGGTAGGATAGAGAGTAGAAAGCAAGAACATGTGGGGGATCTTACGCTTTCCACGCCATTTATAATACTGGTGAATTGTGAACATTCTGTGTACATTCTACAACAATATTAGATTTTTGATAGATCGGGAGGAAAAAGTCTGTGGCAGACCTGAAAAAAGAAATTGAAAATCGGCGCACATTTGCAATCATTTCGCACCCTGACGCCGGTAAAACCACCATTACGGAGAAGTTTTTGCTCTACGGCGGAGCCATTCAGGAGGCCGGCATGGTCAAGGGCAAGAAAAACAGCCGTCATGCGGTGTCCGACTGGATGGGGATCGAGAAGGAGCGTGGTATTTCGGTAACGTCCTCGGTGCTGCAGTTCCGCTATGAGGGCAAGTGCATCAATATTCTCGATACCCCGGGCCATCAGGACTTCTCCGAGGACACCTACCGCACGCTGATGGCGGCCGACTCTGCCGTGATGGTCATCGATGCATCCAAGGGAGTAGAGGCACAGACCCGCAAGCTGTTCAAGGTCTGCGCGATGCGCGGCGTGCCGATTTTACCTTTATCAACAAGATGGACCGTGAGGCACGCGACCCGTACGAGCTGCTCGAGGACATCGAGAACGAGCTGGGCATCGGCACCTATGCGGTAAACTGGCCGATCGGCTCGGGCAAGCGCTTCAAGGGCGTGTACGACCGCATGGACGATGAGGTTATCGCGTTTGAGGGCGCGGATTTCCGCCACGAGGTCAAGGCGCAGCGCCTGTCGATCGACGATCCGATCCTCGAGGGTCTGCTGCCCGAGGATCAGTACCAGACGCTGATCGACGATGTGGAGCTGCTCTCCGGTGCAGGCGATGAGTTTGATCTCAAGGCCGTGCACGAGGGCAAGCTGTCGCCGGTATTCTTCGGTTCCGCGCTGACCAACTTCGGTGCCTTCATGCCGTAACGCTCGGCTGCATCGGCAGCGTTCTTGTAGATGTTGACCATGATGTTGTGCAGACGCTCGTCGACCTCGTCGAACGTCCAAGACAGGCGCAGGCTGTTCTGGCTCATCTCCAGACCGGAGGTAGCAACACCGCCAGCGTTGGATGCCTTAGCGGGAGCGAACAGGATACCGTGGCTCTGCAGGTAAGCGATTGCTTCCGGGGTAGAAGGCATGTTAGCACCTTCGGCAACAGCGTAGCAGCCGTTGGCAACCAGTGCCTCGGCACCTTCCAGCTGCAGCTCGTTCTGGGTGGCGCAGGGCAGGGCGATGTCGCAGGGGACGGTCCAGATGCCCTGGCTGCCCTCGACGTACTTAGCGGTGGGGACATAGTCCAGATAGGTCTTGATGCGGGCGCGCTTGACCTCTTTGATCTCCTTGATGACCTTGTAGTCAATGCCGTTCTCGTCCACGATGTAGCCGTTGGAGTCGGACATGGCGATGACCTTGCCGCCCAGCTGGGTGGCCTTCTGGTTGGCGTAGGTGGCCACATTGCCGGAACCGGAGATCACAACGCGCTGGCCCTCAAAGCTCTTGCCGGCGTCGGCCAGCATCTCCTTGGTGAAGTAGCACAGGCCGTAGCCGGTAGCCTCGGTACGGGCGAGGGAACCGCCGAAGGGGATGCCCTTGCCGGTCAGGATGCCGGAGTACTCGTCGCGGATGCGCTTGTACTGGCCAAACAGGAAGCCGATCTCACGGCCGCCAACGCCGATATCACCGGCGGGCACATCGGTGTCGGGGCCGATGTGGCGGTACAGCTCGGTCATAAAGCTCTGGCAAAAGCGCATGACCTCGGCGTCAGACTTGCCGTGGGGGTCAAAGTCAGCACCGCCCTTGCCGCCGCCCATGGGCAGGCTGCGGAGGGGATTCCGTGCTACCGCGTGGTAACGAAAGACGGACGAACGTCACCGGCGTTTGCGTTCGGCGGCGCGGATATCCAGCGCGCACTGCTCGAAGCGGACGGCATCGAGTTCACCGAGGACGGCCGCGTGGATATGGCGAAATACGGCTGGACAGGATTAGGTAACACCGCACAATTAAACTGCGGCGCTTTTACGGAAATTTTGTGCTCTGACGTCGTTGTGCTTTCACGGTAATACACAAAGTATTACCGCAAAATCACGCCTAGTCAGACCGCAAAATTTACTCGTAAATCGCTCTTGTTCAATTATGTGGTATTACCCTGACTTGACAAATCCGGTCGTGCGGTGCTATGCGTTTGCGCCAAAGGAGTGACACGCATGATCGACATCGAAAGCTGACCGCGCTCGCCATCGCGTATGACGCAGGCGACGCAAAACGGATTCAGCACTTTATAAAGGTATACGCGTACAGCCGCCTGCTTGGGCGCAGGGAAGGTCTGGATGAGCAGAAGCAGAATGTACTCGAAGCTGCAGCCGTTCTGCACGATATCGGCATCCACGAAGCCGAACGGAAGCACGGCTCGAGCGGCGGACACTGGCAGGAGATGGAAGGTCCGGCGGTCGCGGCTCCCATGCTGCAGCAGTGCGGCGCAGATGAGCGGGAGAGCGAGCGCGTGCAGTGGCTCATCGCGCATCACCATACCTATACCGCCGGAGAGGAAAAAAGATTTCCGTATTCTGCTTGAAGCGGATTTCCTTGTCAACGCCTACGAGGACGGTATGACGGCAGAACAGTGTAAAAACCGCGAAAGACCGCGTGTTCCGAACCGAAATCGGCAAGCAGTATCTTGAAGAAATGTTTCTCAAACCGGCATATCAGGCGAAATAATGGAAAATTGAAAATGGAGACACCCACCGCAATGGGCGTCCAGCGAGCAACCGCCCATAGGGCGGCTCTTTATGAGTCGGAATGGAGAATGAACCCGAGGTAGGGCATTCTCCATTTTTTCATTTTTATTGAGTGCCAGCCGGATAGGCACGGTGCGCCGAGGTCGGCGCACCCTACGGTAAACATTCATTATCAAATTAAACTCGCAGGTGCCGTCTGTAGCCACCAGACCAACGAATTGCGCGACACAGGTATCCCCCAGGGGACCCTCTCTTGCCCTTTGGGCAATTCATTTTGTGTTGCGCCTGCGGAGAGTAGGCCGCATGTAGCAGTACGTTATCTGTGAACTGCGAATATGTCGAGAAATGGGCGCACGCTGTGCGCCCCTACGGCAGAGTAACCCGACTGCCGTTTTCATTTTTTCGAAGCAGTCGCCGGTCTCTGGTATGCGTCAGGTTAAGAAACAAAAGGAAGTGGGGAGTTAAGAGGGTAGAAACCATTGATGTCTACCCCTGCCCCTCGCCGTGGTACGGCGCGCCCGCCGGGCAGGTAAGTTCCGTTCGCTTTGCAAGCGACCACCCCCGAAATGTGAACATTTCGTGAAACCCGTTGACATTGCCGAGTGACGGTGTATAATATGTTAGCGAGCTAACAGTAAGGAGGCTAACAATGAATTGCTGTGACCATGATGAATGCTGCGGTCACTTTGAACGACCGCATCGGTGCAGAAATCGGCATGCTGCATAATCTGCTTCGGCGGCAGATGGCGTGTATGACCGAAAAGACTGCGAATGCAGCAAATGTGACCGGCATGCAGGCGATGATCGTTCATCACCTGATCATACACGAAAAACAGGGCGATATATTCCAGAAGGATCTGGAAAACGCGTTCCAGATGCGCCGCTCGACCGCAACGGGCATACTGCAGCTGATGGAGCAGCACGGCATTATCCGCCGTGAGCCGGTGGAGCATGACGGCCGCCTGAAACGTCTGGTGCTGACCGAGCAGGCGCGTGCAATGGATGAATACATTACTGAGCGCATGCAGCAGATGGAGCAGCTTCTGCGGCAGGGCATCACCGAGGACGAGCTGAAGGGCTGGTTTGCGGTCTGTGAAAAAATCCGCTCCAATCTGGAGCAGTACCAATGCAATATGTGCAGGGAGGGACAGAAATAATGATAAAACGACTGCTGAAAAGTGTGCGTGAGTTCAAAAGGACGCACTGCTCACGCCGTTTTTCGTTGTGCTCGAGGTCGTGATGGAGGTCATCATTCCGCTGGTTATGGCGCTGCTGATCGACAAGGGCATTGACGGGCAGGATATGGCCGCCATTTGGAAATACGGCATCATCCTTGTCCTGTGCGCCATGCTCGCGCTGGTGTTCGGCGCGGCGGCCGGCACCTTTGCGGCGAGAGCCTCAACCGGCTTTGCCCGCAATCTGCGTCACGATATGTACTACAATGTGCAGAATTTCGTTTTCCAACATTGATAAGTTCTCCACCGGTTCGATCGTCACCCGTCTGACCACCGATGTTACCAACGTACAGAACGCCTTTCAGATGTGCACGCGCATCGCGGTGCGCTGCCCGGTCATGCTGGTCTTTGCGCTGTTCATGGCGATGAAGATCAACAGCAGGATGGCGCTCGTATTCCTCGCGGTGCTGCCGATTCTGGCAATCGGCATGGGCATCCTGATGAAGGTTGTCGGTCCGGTCTTTGAGCGCGCATTCAAGATCTACGACCGCATGAACACGGTCGTACAGGAAAATGTGCGCGGCATCCGCGTTGTTAAGACCTATGTGCGTGAGGACCACGAGACTGAAAAGTTCGAGGGCGTTTCCGGCATGCTGTACCGCACGTTCTCCAAGGCGCAGAAGACCATGGCAGGCGTTATGCCGCTGATGCAGTTCTGCATGTACGCGTGCATGCTGCTCATTTCGTGGTTCGGTGCGCGTCTGATCGTCGGCGGCTCGATGACCACCGGCGAGCTGACCAGCATGTTCTCCTTCGCGATGCAGATCCTGATGAGCCTGATGATGGTAGCGATGGTTTTCGTTATGATCACCATGGCCAAGGCGAGCGCAGAGCGTGTTGCCGAAATCCTCGATGAGCAGCCCGACCTGCACAATCCCGCAAACCCGATTCACGAGGTCAAGGACGGCGCGATCGAGTTCGATGACGTTTCCTTCAGCTACAAGGGCGATGAGCGCAAGCTGGCGCTCAAAAAACGTCAACCTGCATATCAAGGCCGGTCAGACCGTCGGCATTCTCGGCGGCACCGGTTCTGCGAAGTCTACGCTTGTGCAGCTGATTCCGCGCCTGTACGATACCACGCACGGCACGGTCAAGGTCGGCGGCGTGGATGTCCGCGATTACGATATCGAGCGCTGCGCGATCAGGTTGCCATGGTGCTCCAGAAGAACGTGCTGTTCTCCGGCACGATCAGGGAAAACCTTCGCTGGGGTGACGAAAATGCCTCGGACGAGGAGCTCGAGCGCGTATGCCGTCTGGCACAGGCGGATGAATTCATCCAGCAGATGCCGGATAAGTACGACACCCACATTGAGCAGGGCGGCTCGAATGTTTCCGGCGGTCAGAAGCAGCGACTTGCATTGCGCGTGCGCTGCTGAAAAGCCGAAGATCCTCATTCTTGATGACTCGACCAGTGCGGTAGATACCAAGACGGATGCGCTCATCCGCAAGGCATTCGCGGAGGAAATCCCGGACACGACCAAGATTATCATTGCACAGCGCGTTTCCTCTGTGCAGGATGCGGATCAGATCGTCATTCTCGACGGCGGCACCGTACAGGCTGTCGGCACGCACGATGAGCTGCTCGCCGCCAACACGATCTATCAGGAAATCTACAACCAGCAGAACAGAAAGGGCGGTGAGGAATAATGGCAAGACCTCAGATGCGCGGACCCGGCGGCCGCAGAGGCATGATGGGCGGCAAGCGCAGCAAAATCCGAAAAAAGACGCTCGGACGTCTTATGAAATATATTCAGAAGGGCTACGGCGTACAGTTTGTGGTCGTACTGATCTGCATTCTGCTGTCAGCTGTGGCAAACGTGGCAGGCTCCATGTTCCTCAAAAGCCTGATCGACGACTATATTTCTCCGCTGCTGCTGCAGGCATCTCCGGTGTTTACCGGTCTGCTGCATGCGCTGATGAGCATGGCGGTGATCTATCTCATCGGCATTGCGACTACGTTCATCTACAACTGGCTGATGGTCGGCATTTCGCAGGGCGTGCTCAAAAAGGTGCGTGACGAGATGTTCGCGCACATGCAGAAGCTGCCGATTCGCTACTTTCGATACGCATACCCACGGCGATCTGATGAGCCATTTCACCAACGATACCGATACACTGCAGCAGATGCTCAGCCAGTCCGTGCCGCAGATGTTTTCCTCGGCGATGACCATTATCTCGGTGTTCATCGGCATGCTGGTGACGAATGTATGGCTGACGCTGTTCGTACTGCTCGGCGTGTGCGTCATGCTCAAGGGGGTAAAGAAGCTGGGCGGTCAGTCCGCGAAGTACTTCCTCGAGCAGCAGAAGTCGCTCGGCAGGGTCAACGGCTATATCGAAGAAATGATCAACGGCCAGAAAGTGATCAAGGTGTTCTGCCACGAGGAAAAGTGCAAGGAGCAGTTCGATGAGCTCAACGATGAGCTGCGCGAGAATGCTGCGAGCGCGAATACCTTCGCAAACATCCTCATGCCGATCATGATGAACATCGGCAAACCTGCTGTACGTTCTGGTGGCGGTTGTCGGCGGTGCGCTGGCGCTGTCCGGCGTGGTCGGAAACAGCATCACCATCGGCGTTATCGCGTCCTTCCTGCAGCTGACTAAGTCGTTCACCCAGCCGGTAACGCAGATTTCGCAGCAGTTCAACTCCATCGTTATGGCGCTTGCCGGTGCCGAGCGTATCTTTGAGCTGATGGACGAGGAGCCTGAGGTAGACAACGGCTACGTTACGCTCGTTAACGCCAAGTACGATAAGAACGGCGAACTCGTTGAAACCCCGGAAAAGACCAACATCTGGGCGTGGAAGCACCCGCACGAGGACGGCACCACCACCTACACGCAGGTCCGCGGCGATGTCCGCTTCTTCGATGTGGATTTCGGTTATAACCCGGATAAGATCGTTCTGCACGACATCACGCTGTACGCTGAGCCCGGTCAGAAGGTCGCGTTCGTCGGTGCAACCGGCGCGGGCAAAACGACCATAACCAATCTGATCAACCGTTTCTACGATCTTGACGACGGAAAGATCCGCTATGACGGCATCAATATCAATAAGATCAAAAAAGCCGATCTTCGCCGCTCGCTCGGCATTGTTCTGCAGGATACCAACCTGTTTACCGGCACCATCCGCGATAATATCCGTTACGGTCGTCTGGATGCGACCGACGAGGAAGTCGTGGCTGCGGCGCAGCTGGCTAACGCGGACGACTTCATCCGCCGACTGCCGGACGGCTACGATACCGTCATCGACGGCGACGGCGGCAGTCTGTCGCAGGGTCAGTGCCAGCTGCTTTCCATCGCGCGTGCGGCGGTTGCCGATCCGCCGGTTATGATCCTCGATGAGGCGACCAGCTCGATTGATACCCGCACGGAGTCCATCGTGCAGGCCGGCATGGACGGCCTCATGTACGGACGTACGGTGTTCGTTATCGCGCACCGCCTGTCCACAATTCAAAACGCAGACGTTATTATGGTGCTGCAGCTCGGTCATATCATCGAGCGCGGCAACCATGAGCAGTTGATCGCGGAACACGGCAAATATTATCAGCTCTATACCGGAGCGTTTGAGCTGGAGTAAGATAAAGAACCCGAAACGAGAGTTTCGGGTTCTTTTTTTGTGCGAAATTGAGAGTTGAAAATGGAGAATAGAGAATTGACATGGTGGTTTTAATACCGTTGTGTGGGCGGTCAATGACCGCCCCTACGATTAAATGTGTGCAAATCGTTTGCTACGGTGCGCCGAGGTCGTCGCACCCTACGGTATAACATTTATCATCAGATAAAGCCCGGAGGTGCCGTCCGTAACAACGAGCAAACGAGTTGCGCGACACGGTATGTCGCGCCTGCGGAGAGTAAACCGCATGTGTAGCAGCAACGGTATCCGACACTGCGGATATTTAAAGACATGGGCGCAAAGACACGGTAGAAAAACCTGACTGCCGTTCCCCATTTTCGGAGCGGTCGCTGATCTCTGGTCTGCGCCAGACTATCTAATAAAGGAAATGGAGTCCCAAGAGGATAGTACTCATTTAATCCCGCACGGCGCGGGAACAAGGTTCATGGCCTACGGGCACGCCGCGCTAACTTTTGGACCAGCGCATACGGCGCACATTCTCGAGCTTTATAAGCGCCGCTGTCTATCCTTTTGTTTCTGTGGCGAAACCGCCACTTTTACGCGCTCGAAAGTTGGAATATGCGCTTAACTTTTTTCAAAACGCAATTCCGCTGTTATTTCCCGCCAAGCGGCACGTCTGCATTGGGATATACTGGGAAAACAGCAAAGGGAGGCGTAACGAAATGGATAAACAAAGGGCAAGACGGTCCGCGTCGATACCGGTGCGGATCGGGCATGCAGCAGCATGGGCTGCCGGATTATGGAAACAGGAGCATTTGCGGACGCTCATCACAGGCGTACAGCGATTCGTGCTGTGTGCGGTGCTGGCACAGGGAACTATCCTCGGCGGGTACATGCCGTTTGGACTGGCGATGACGGCGGCCTTGATGGCTCGAGGAGGTCTGTCCGCGCTCGGCGGTCTGGTGTGCGGCGTCATGCTGCGCGGTGACGGATTCCACGGCGGCATTTACGCCGCGGCAGCGCTGCTGGTGCTGTGCGTGATGAGCGTGTGCGCCGGTCTGCGCGTGATGTCCGAGCGGTGGTTTGCACCCGGTGTAGCAACGTTTGCAAGCGCGGCGTGTACATTCGTGTTTCTGCCGCTCGGCGCAGAGCTGACCGCACCGGCGGTGCTGACATTTCTGCTCGTGCAGGGCATCACGTTTGGCGTGTGCTGGATGTACGGCGCGGCCTTTGCACCGCCGCGCGACGAAAAACGACTGGCGCAGACCGGTAACGCTTTTGGTGCTGACCGCAACCGTGCTTTTATCGCTTTCGGGTATCAATCTGTTCGGCGTGTTCGCTCCCGCGAGAGCGGGTGCGCTGCTGCTCGTGCTGGCGGCGGCGTATCTCGGCGGACCGGCGGCGGGCGCGGCAGCCGGTGTCGCGTTCGGCGCGGCAATGGATCTTAACATCGGCTACGGAGCCTTGTTCACCTGCTGCTATGGCCTGTGTGCGCTCGTTGCCGGACTGTTTCATGACAGCGGACGCGGCTGGTTTTCGGTCTGTGCGCTCGGCGGCGGACTGTGCGCGGCTATGCTCGGCGTGGAGCATCCGCTGTTCATTCCGCTGATCGCAGAGCTGTTCTGCGCGGTCCTCATGTTCGCGGCGCTGCCGCCCTTCGTGTGGGAGGCCATCCGGCGCAGCCTGCTGCCGGATACCCTGATGGGCGAAGCCGCGAGTCAGCGTGTGCGCAGACTCGCGGGCACCTGTGCGACCGAGGCGGCGCAGGCGTTCTACGAGCTGTACCTTGCTATGCTGCATGGCGTCAGCGAGGGCAAAGCCGCCGGAGACCGGAATATTCGGGCGGTATTCGACTACGCGAGCGATCATGTCTGCAAAAACTGCATGCTGTGTACGCAGTGCTGGCAGCGGGACTATGTGAGCACGCTGGCGGCGCTCAATGATGTGACCCAGCCGATGCTGCAGCGCGGGCGAGCGGAAATGAGCGATTTTCCCTATCATTTTGCGGCACGGTGTGCGCGTCTGCCCGAGCTGATGCGTGCCATCAACAGTGCGCTGTTTGCGCTGCGCGAGCGCGAAAGCCTTCGGCGGCAGCAGGAGGAAAACCAGAGCCTGCTTGCCAGGCAATACGCAGGCATTACGGATATTCTTCGGCAGCTTGGCGCGGAGGTCACGCAGGATGAAACGGCGCAGCCGCTGATGGAACGGCAGGTGCGTCGGTACGCAGCAGCGTTCGGATGGATCGACCGCGTGTGCGCGGTGCGGGATTCGCAGGGCAGGCTGACCGTTGAACTATACGGCGAGGGCATCGACGACATCATGAAGCAGGGGGACGGCTTTTCAGCCGGTCTGTCGGCGCTGCTGGGCGTGACGCTGACCGCACCGGAGAAGAAAAAAAGGGCAGTCAGGGCATCCATGTTGAGATGCATGAGCGGGCGCCGTACCGTGCGGTGGTCGGCATTGGCCGTCAGCAGAAGGAGGGCGCGTCGGTCTCGGGCGACAACGCGTGCTACTTTCTCACCGACACCGGAACGGCGTGCCTGCTCCTGTCGGACGGCATGGGCTCCGGTGCCGCCGCGTCGCGGGACAGCCGCATGCTCATCACCTCGCTCGAGCGGTTCCTGCGTGCAGGCATTTCGGTCGGAGACGCGCTGCACGCGGTCTCTCCGGCGCTGCGCCTGCGGTCAGACGGCATGCGCTTCACCACACTGGACGCATTCACGCTCGACCTGTTCAGCGGACGCGCGGAAAACCTCAAGTGCGGCGCCGCACCGACCTACATGCGGCTGAACGGTCGGTGGACCATTCTGCCGGGCACGGCGCTGCCCATCGGTCTGGCGGAGGAGGACGAACTTGGCGATGCCGTGCCGCTGCAGATGAACGACGGCGATATCGTGGTTCTGCTCTCGGACGGCGTGACCGACGGCACGGACGATAAATGGGTGCGGCAGCTGCTCATCGCGCATGCAGGTGACAGCCCGAAGGAGATCGCGGCACAGCTTGTGAACGAGGCGAAAGGCCGCGGACACGATGATGATCGGACCGTAATGGTCATGAAAATTGAAAAGCTGGAATGAGACTGGTATAAAATCACGAAAGAGGGGAATGATGGAACAAAGGGAAAAGGAGGAATCTATATGGTACGAGGTGTCAGCCGCCGCGTCATTGTCGTCAAGCCGGAGCAGCCGGCGCTGTTTGAGCAGGCTATTTTCCTTGTGCGGGACTACAATGCGCCGCGCGGCGACATGGTGCGGGAGGCCTGCCGCATCGCAAACAGCTATCTACCGCGCAGACGGCGGTCGAGAAGAAAGGCGGACGGTCTTTCTCTGCTTGCCGGATTCAGCGCAGGCGCACTGCTCATCGGCACCATTTGGGCGCTGACGGCGCTCGTTTTGTAAACAGATTATAAAATAAAGAGGCCGTTCCCTTTGTACCCTTCGGTTTTGGTTGGTATACTATAGTACACAGACGAAAATTTCGGTTTTCGCTTACTATAGATCAAACGGAGGCGGCTATTATGACGGCCGAAACCTTTTTCAGCTGTTCAACCAGTACGGACTGATCCTGGTCTGTGCCGTGGTTTTCTGCGAATATATGAACCTGCCCGGATTTCCGGCAGGCGTTATCATGCCGTGCGTCGGTGTGCTGATCGCGCGGAGCGAGCTGTCGCTGCCGCTGACGGTTTTTCTGAGTGTGGTCGCCGGTGTGCTCGGCAGTCTGGTCATCTACGCCGTGTGCTACTGGGGCGGCGAACCGGTGATGGATAAGCTGTTCGGCAGGAGCAAGAAATTCAAGTCTCTCGTGCGTAAATGCCATGAATTTATCGACGCACAGCATGGGCGCGGACTGGCGATCATCCGCGTGATCCCGTGTATCCGCACCATTGTTTCCATCCCGGCCGGACTGCTCCGGATGCCGGTCAAGTGGTTTGTCGGCTGGTCTGCGGCGGGCATCACGGTGTGGAATACCGCGCTCATTTCGTTCGGGTATTTCTTCAGCGAGAAGATTCTCAGCATGGTAATGTAACCAAATATATCGACAGGGTAAATCCTCGGATTTGCCCTGCTTTTGCGTTTTTCGGTCGAAAAATGGGTGCATCCATTCTGTAAGTTGCATTTGCAGTCGCGTTATGGTAAAATATACACCGTTATATAATATGTATAAGACGGAGGAACGATATGCAGATCGGCAACGTAACAATCAACGGAAAACTGGCGCTTGCACCGATGGCAGGCGTGACCGATCTTGCATTCCGCCATATCTGCCGGGAGCACGGCGCGGCGCTGACCGTGACCGAAATGGTCTCCGCAAAGGCGCTGTGCTATAAGGATAAGAAAACGCCGCGTCTGCTCGAGCTGGGGGCGGACGAGCATCCGGTGGCTGCCCAGATTTTCGGGCACGAGCCGGACACGATGGCCGAAGGCGCGAAACTGGCGCTGGAGAAATCCGGCTGTGATATCATCGACATCAACATGGGCTGTCCGGTGCCCAAGATCGCCAACAGCGGCGACGGCTCCGCCCTGATGCGGGACCCGGAGCTTGCATCCAAGGTGATTGCAGCGGTCGTAAACGCAGTCGATGTGCCGGTAACGGTCAAGTTTCGCAAGGGCTGGGATGAAAAAAGCGTCAACTGCGTGGAATTTGCAAAAAATGGCTGAGCAGTCCGGCGCGGCAGCGATCACGCTGCACGGACGCACGCGCTCGCAGCAGTACAGCGGCACCGCCGACTGGGATGTGATTCGTGAAGTCAAGCAGGCGGTTTGCATTCCGGTGTTCGCCAACGGAGATGTGGCCGAGCCCGAGGACGCGGTCCGCATTCTCGCGCACACCGGCGCGGACGGCGTGATGATCGGGCGAGGTTCGCTCGGTGATCCGTGGCTGTTCGAGCGGGCAAATGCACTGCTCGAGACCGGCATCTGTCCGGCGCTGCCGCCGTTCGCGGAGCGCATGGACACGGCCGTGCGGCAGATCGAGCTTGCCGCCGAGCAGAAGGGCGAGCATATCGCCATGCTCGAGGCACGCCGACACGTTAACTGCTATCTCAAGCGGGAAAGCGGTGTCAAGACGTTCAAGAACCGCATTTGCGCACTCACCAAGCTGAGTGATCTGTATGAAATCGCAGACGAACTGAAAGCCTTCGTTTCGGCGAAGGAGAACATATAATAATAAGGTAAAGAAAGAGAGGGGGAGACGCAGTGGACGACAAGCATATTGTGGCGCAGGCGCGGCGCGGCGAGCTTTCCGCCTTTGAGGAGCTAGTAACGCGCTACGAAAAGCGCGTGTATGCGATCGCGCTGCGCTCGTCCGGCTCGCCGGAGGATGCCGCAGATATCACGCAGGAGGTTTTCCTTCGGGCATGGCGCTCGATGAAGGACTTCCGCGGGGACAGCGGCTTTGCGACCTGGCTGTTCCGCATCACGATGAACCAGTGCGTCGATTACGCGCGGCATAAGCAGAGCCAGCCACCGACGCAGCCGCTCGTGCAGGGCGAGGATGACGAGGAACGCGAACTGCCGCTTCCGGATACGGCTCCATCTCCCGAGGAGCACCTGGAGAACAGCGAGCTGGGACGCGAGCTTGCCGCCGCGCTCGATGAGGTGAGCGACGAGCACCGCAGAATCGTCCTGCTGCGGGACGTTTCCGGCATGAGCTACACCGAGATCGCTGAGATACTCGAGGTCAGCGAAGGCACGGTAAAGTCGCGGCTGTCACGCGCACGCATCGCTTTACGCAAAATTTTACTCAAACGAGGGAACCTTTTTCATTTGCCTTCGTCTAAAGATATGGAAGGAGGCGAGGAGCATGAATGAGGAGGAATATTTTGAACAGCTTTGCTCGAACAGTGTAGACGGAACCCTGACCGATTCCGAAAAGCAAAAGCTGGAGGAGCATCTGGCAGAGTGCCCATCGTGCGCCGCGCTGAAAGAGGATCTGGAGCAGATGCACAGTATGCTGGCGGTGGACGAAACCGAGCCGCCGGCCGGACTGCATGACAGCATTATGGAACGTTTGCGGCAGGAGGAAACCGTTCGTGTGGTCGCGCCGCAAAAGCCGATGCGCCGTCTGCCGGTGTTTACGATGGTAGCCGCTGCGGCGGTTGTCGTGCTGGTTGTGCTCGGCGGCGGACTGATGCCCGCGTTCAGTACGGTAGGCAGCGGCAGTACGGCGGCAGCGGATTCCGCTTCGGCGGACGCAGGAGACTGCACGGCGGACGGCGGTATGCAGAATGAGATCGAGCAGTCCGTGCGGGAGAACGCCGATGCATCGAGCGGCGGAGCATCGAATTCGAGCGTGCAGCAGAGCGGCACGGCTTCGCAGAGCACGAACGGCAGCGAATACAGCGGACAGAATGACACCGGCGAGGACTCTGCGGCGAATACGCAGAGCGATGCGGGCATCGATGCCGAGCAGTATGCAGACAGCGGGCGGTCGATCGCAGCTCCTGAGCCGATTGCTGATGAGTCGGTACAGACACAGGTGCAGACCCGTCCGGTGCTCACGCTCCCGCAAAGCCTGCACGGCGCACACACCGCGTACTGCTATGTGGCCGTCGGCGGCAGCAGCCTGCCGGATATCGATGGTGAGCTGCTCGCGCAGGAGAACGGCGTTTCGTGGTTTCGGCTGGACAACAGTATGGAAACGCTCGAAAAGACTCTGCAGACAGTAGAACAGGCTGGCTGCACGGTGACTGTTTATGATAAGGTCGATCTGACGATCGACAGCCATGCAGATTCGTGGATCTTAGCGGTTGTTACCGGTTGAGATTGGGCAAAACAGACCTGAAACGATGGTTTTCGGGTCTGTTTTTGTGCATAACGCGAAAAATTCCGATTTACAAAAATCGCTGAAAATTTTGTGCAAACACTTGACTTTCCTATGAAAGTATTGTATTATGTATAAGCACTTGCGAGCAAGTTAAAACGCGATGATACCGGAGATTGCTGCTGTGAGCAGGTAACTTCGGTGGAGTAGGTCCGACAATCGGGCGGTTGAGATAACTGCTATCAGCTGAATTCAGATATTCAGCAAAAACGCAATGTTCATGCGTAAATTGGGACTCGCGGCGCGTGCGCCGTCAAGCCGATGGTTTGAACCACTTACGTTTCTTATCGTGACCGGATTGTTGCGCTGCGGAGTCAGTGCGCCCGGTTATTTTCATGCCCGTTGCGTGATACGCACGGCGGAGTTGCAGTTTCTCTCCGTAGCGAGTCAAAACATTATTTAATGTATGGCACACATACGAGGAGGAAATTCCACAATGGCAAACGCACAGAAGATTCGCATTCGCCTGAAGGCGTATGATCACGAGCTGATCGACCAGTCCGCAGAGAAGATCATCGAGACCGCTAAGCGCAACGGCGCTAAGGTTTCCGGCCCGATCCCGCTGCCGACCGAGAAGCAGATCGTTACCATCCTGCGTGCTGTTCACAAGTACAAGGATTCTCGCGAGCAGTTCGAGCGCCGCACCCACAAGCGCCTGATCGACATCATCAACCCGAATCAGGCTACCATCGAGGCTCTGACCACTCTCGACCTGCCGGCTGGCGTCGAGTTCGAGGTTAAGCTCTAATTTAAAGTTAACAAGCTGACCGGATTAACCCACCGGCGGTTTGAAGCCCTGCCGCGACACGCGCGGCGAGGTCATGTTGGCGGTCAAATGCCGTCAACCAATAACCTTTAAGGAGGAAAACAAATGCTGAACAAAGCAATCATCGGCAAGAAGGTCGGTATGACCCAGATCTTCAATGCTGACGGCAAGGTTATTCCCCTGCACCGTAATCGAAGCAGGTCCTTGCGTTGTAACTCAGCTCAAGACCGAAGAGAAGGACGGCTACAATGCTGTACAGTTCGGTTTTGAGGATGTTAAGGAAGCTCGCCTGAACAAGCCCCAGAAGGGTCACCTGAAGAAGGCTGGCGACTCCCCTGAAGAAGTACCTGAAGGAGTTCCGTTTTGAGGACTGCTCCGTTCCAGCTCGGCGATGTTGTTAAGGCTGACATGTTCGTTACCGGCGATTATGTTGACGTTACCGGCACTTCCAAGGGCAAGGGCTAGCTGGCGTAATCAAGCGCTTCAACGCATCCCGCCTGAAGGAAAGCCACGGCGGCCCTGTACACCGCCATGCGGGTTCTATGGGCGCGTGCTCCGACCCGTCCAAGATCATGAAGGGCAAAATGATGCCCGGCCACTTGGGCGCCGAGCAGGTCACCGTTCAGAACCTGGACGTTGTCAAGGTTGACGCGGAGCTGAACCTGATCGCCGTTTGCGGCGCGGTTCCGGGTCCCAAGGGCGGCATCGTAGTGCTCAAGAACACCGTCAAGAACAACAAGGTTGCCAAAGGGCGAGGCTGGCGTCAGCAAGAACCCGCAGAAGGCATCCGCCAGAAACCGGTAAGGAAAGGAGGAGCAAATCATGCCTACAGTAGCAGTTTTTGATATGACCGGTAAGAAGACCGGCGAGATGGAGCTGAACGCGGCTGTTTTCGGTATCGAGCCGAACATGACCGTTGTACACGCTGCAGTAAAGAATTATCTGGCTAACCAGCGTCAGGGCACTCAGTCCACCCTCACCCGTACCGAGGTTAGAGGCGGCGGCATCGCCGTGGCGTCAGAAGGGCACCGGCCGTGCTCGTCAGGGTTCTATCCGCTCTCCGCAGTGGACCCATGGTGGTATTGCCCTCGGCCCGAAGCCCCGTTCCTACAACTACAGCCTGACCAAGAAGACCAAGCGTCTGGCTATGCTGTCCGCTCTGTCTGCAAAGGCAGCAGCCGGCGAGATCATCGTGATCGACGGGCTGGATATGGGCGAGATCAAGACCAAGTCCTTCGTTGGTTTCCTGAACGCAGTTGAGGCAACCGGCAAGAGCCTGGTAGTTACCCGGAAGTTCGCACTAACGTAGTTAAGTCCGCGGCCAACATCCCGGGCGTCCGCACGACGATCGCGTCCACCCTCAACGTATATGAAATCCTCAACGCCGACAAGTTCATCATCGACAAGGCGGCGGTTGAGAAGCTGCAGGAGGTATACGCATAATGAAGTACGCATACGACATTATCAAGAAGCCGATCATCACCGAGCGTTCCATGATGGGCGCACAGGACAACAAGTACACCTTCGAAGTTGCAATCGATGCCGGCAAGGTAGAGATCAAGAAGGCTGTAGAGGAGATCTTCGGCGTTAAGGTTGCCAAGGTTAACACCATCAAGCTGCCGGGCAAGTGGAAGCGCATGGGCGTTCACGTTGGCAAGCGTTCCGACATCAAGAAGGCAGTAGTTACTCTGACTGCCGATTCTAAGAAGATCGAGATCTTCGAGAACATGATGTAAATATTCTGGGGGAATCCTTCCCTTAGATAAAAAAAGTTCCTTCGGAAACTTTTTTCGATAACCCCTCTCGAATGAATACATTCGAGAATGCGCCTCTAAGGCGCGGGCAGTGGTGTAAAAAGTACGGCGCAGCCGCATTTTACGAACACCCCTGCGGGGGTGATAGAAGCTCGATTGAAACTGTAGTTTCAATCGAAAAAGCCGCAAGGCTTTTTTGTATGGGGAAGCCACCCCGATAATAACGTATCAAGGAGTTGAAATTCCAAATGGCTATCAAGACTTTCAACCCGACGACGCCCTCGCGCAGAAATATGACTGTGCTTTCCTACAAGGGTCTGTCTAAGGTGAAGCCCGAGAAGAGCCTTCTCGAAAAGGTCAAAGAAGAACGCCGGCCGCAACAGCTACGGCCGTATCACCGTCCGCCACCGCGGCGGCGGCAACAAGAAGAAGTACCGCATCATTGACTTCAAGCGTCAGAAGCTCGACGTTTACGCCGAGGTTAAACCATGGAGTATGATCCGAACCGTTCCGCTAACATCGCTCTCGTTCAGTACGAAGACGGCGAGAAGGCATATATCCTCGCTCCCGAGGGCCTGAAGATCGGCGACAAGGTCGTTTCTTCCAAGGATGCCGACATTAAGCCCGGCAACTGCCTGCCGTTTGAGAACATCCCCGTCGGTACCATGATCCACAACATCGAGCTGTATCCCGGCAGGGCGCACAGCTGGTTCGTTCCGCAGGCGTCGGCGCTCAGCTGATGGCTAAGGAAGGCGGCAAGGCAATGGTTCGTCTGCCCTCCGGTGAGCTGCGTTACGTCCGTCTGGACTGCAAGGCTACCATCGGCGTTGTTGGTAACTCTGATCATTCTAACGTTAAGATCTGGGTAAGGCTGGTCGTAAGAGTCATCATGGGTTATCCGCCCGACCGTTCGTGGTTCTGTAATGAACCCGTGTGATCACCCGCACGGCGGCGGCGAAGGTCAAGAGCCCGATCGGTCGTCCGTCCCGGTTACCCCGTGGGGCAAGCCGGCTATGGGTTACAAGACTCGTAAGAACAACAAGAGCAGCGACAAGCTTATCGTCGTCGTCGCAACGGCAAGTAAGAAAGGAGCTTAATATGGGCAGAAGTGTTAAAAAGGCCCTTTTGTGGCTCCTGAGCTTATCAAAAGAGTCGTTGAAATGAACGAAAAGGGCGAGAAGAAGGTCCTCAAGACTTGGTCCACGCGCTTCCACAATCTTCCCTGAATTCGTTGGTCACACACTATGCAGTACATGACGGCAGCAAGCATGTTCCTGTATATGTAACCGAGATATGGTTGGTCACAAGCTCGGCGAGTTTGCTCCGACAAGAACATTCAAAGGTCACGCAGGATCAAAGACAAGCAAATAAGCGGAAGGAGAGTATTGCAGATGGAAGCAAAGGCAAATGCAAAATTTGTTCGTATTTCACCCCGCGAAAGGTTAATGCTAGTTCTTGACCTGAGGCAAAGACGTTAAGTATGCGGGCGAAGCTATGTTCTCATCATGAACACCCCCAAGGCCGCTTGCGAGCCGCTTTTAAAGCTGCTCAATTCAGCTATGGCAAATGCTGAGAACAACCATGACATGGATGTATCAAGCTTTACGTTCAGTGCAAGTTCAACGGTCCAGGCCCCATCATGAAGAATTCGTCCGAGAGCACAGGGCAGAGCGTTCAGAATCAACAAGAGAACTTCTCACATTATCCCTCGTTCAAGGAAAGAGAAACGACTAAGGGGAGGTTAGATTATGGGTCAGAAAGTTAATCCGCACGGTCTCCGTGTCGGCGTTATCAAAATTGGGATTCCCGTTGGTTTGCAAAGGACAAGTGACTTCGGCGACACTCGTGGAAGACTATAAGATCCGTAAGGATCTGAAGAAGCGTCTGTACGACGCAGGCGTTCCGGCGATCGAGATCGAGCGCAAGAACGACGAAATCAAGATCATGATCCAGTGCGCACGTCCCGGCATGGTTGTAATCGGTCGCGGCGGCGAGGACATCAAAAGCTCGAAGAAGAGCTGAAAAATGCTACGGCAAGAAGGTTCAATCCATCATCGTAGATCAAGGCCCGGACACCAATGCACCCTGGTTGCTGAAACATTGCAGCTCAGCTCGAGAAGCGCATCGGTTTCCGCCGTGCAATGAAGCAGTCCATGGGCCGTGCAATGCGCATGGGCGCCAAGGGCATCAAGGTTTCCTGGTTTCCGGCCGTCTGGGCGGCGCGGAAATCGCACGCACCGAGCATTACCACGAGGGCACCATTCCGCTGCAGACCCTGCGTGCGGACATCGACTATGGTTTTGCTGAAGCTGCACCACCTATGGCCGCATCGGTGTGAAGGTATGGATCTACAAGGGTGAGGTTCTCCACGGCGGTCCGCGTCTGGTTCGCTCCATTGAAGCCCGAAGCCGGCATTCGAGCGCCGCGATCGTCGCGGTGACCGTCGCGGCGGCCGTCGTGACTTCAACCGTGGCGAGCGTCGTGCTCCCCGTCAGGAAGGAGGCAACCGTTAATGCTGCTCCCTAAGAGAGTTAAGTATCGTCGCGTTCATCGCGGCCGTATGACCGGCAAGGCTACCCGCGGTAACTTCGTATCGAACGGTGAGTTCGGTATCCAGGCTACCGAGCCGTGCTGGATCACCTCGAATCAGATCGAGGCAGCCCGTATCGCTATGACCCGTTACACCAAGCGTGGCGGTCAGGTATGGATCAAGATTTTCCCCGACAAGCCGGTTACCAAGCATCCGGCTGGTGCTCGAATGGGTTCCGGTAAGGGCGCACCCGAGTACTGGGTTGCAGTAGTTAAGCCGGGCCGTGTACTGTTTGAGATCGCAGGCGTTTCCGAGGAAGTTGCTCGTGAGGCACTGCGTCTGGCAAGCCACAAGCTGCCCTGCAAGACCAAGTTTGTAGCCCGTGAGAAGAATGGTGGTGAAGTATGATGAAGGCAAAAGAGATTAGAGAGCTGACCGCCGAGGAGCTCGCCGCAAAGCTTGCCGACCTGAAGAAGGACCTCTTCAACCTTCGTCTCCAGCTCGCTACCAATCAGCTTGACAACGTCAACAAGATTACTGAAGTGAAGCGCGACATTGCGCGCGTCAACACCGTAATCCGTGAGAAGCAGCTCGCGGAGAAGGCGTAAGGGAGGGAAACGAATATTATGAGCGAAAGAGCATTACGCAAAACGCGAGTCGGCAAGGTCGTTTCGGACAAGATGGATAAGACCATCGTAGTAGCGATTGAGGATCGTGCAGCACATCCTCTGTATAAGAAGATTGTTATGAAGCGCACCTACAAGCTGAAGGCGCACGACGAGAACAACGAGTGCAGAATCGGCGACAAGGTGCGCGTGATGGAGACCCGTCCGCTGTCCAAGGATAAGCGCTGGAGACTGGTCGAAATCATCGAGAAGGCAAAGTAAGGAGGAGAGCACATGGTTCAGCAGGAAAGCTTTCTGCGTGCAGCTGACAACAGCGGCGCAAAGGAACTGAAGGTAATCCGTGTTCTCGGCGGCTCCGCACGCAAGTACGGCAACATCGGTGACGTAGTTGTTTGCTCGGTGCGCAAGTGCACCCCGGGCGGCGGCGTAAAGAAGGGCGATGTCGTTAAGGCAGTTATCGTCCGCACCGTTAAGGGCCTGCGTCGCGCTGACGGCAGCTATATCCGCTTTGACGAGAAAGCTGGCGTTATCATTCGTGATGACAAAAACCCCCGCGGCACCCGTATCTTTGGGCCTGTCGCTCGTGAGCTGCGTGACAAGGATTACATGAAGATCCTGTCGCTTGCTCCGGAAGTACTGTAAGGAGGTCGCCAACAAATGAACAATTTGCACGTTAAGACGGGCGACACCGCAGTCGTTCTTTCCGGCAAGGAAAAGGGCAAGCGCGGCAAGATCCTGTCCGTAAACCCGAAGAAGGGTATGGTAGTAATCGAAGGTGTGAACATGATCAAGTGCCACACCAAGCCCCGCCGTCAGGGTGAAACCGGCGGCATCATCGAGCGCGAGGTGCGCTGCGTGCCTGCAAGGTAATGCGCGTATGCCCGAAGTGCGACAAGCCGACCTCGTGTTGCGCACAAGTTCACCGAGAACGGCACTAAGCTGACGGTGTGCAAGCACTGCGGCGAAACGCTTTAAGAAGAGGAGGTTGCAATAAATGGTTCCGAATATGAAAGCAAAGTATACTGCGGAAGTTGCGCCTGCTCTGATGAAGAAGTTTCAGTACGAGAGCGCAATGCAGATTCCGAAGCTCGACAAGATCGTAATCAACGTCGGCTGCGGGGAAGCAAACGGTAACTCCAAGGTTATCGAGGCTATTGTCCGTGATATCACCCTGATCTCCGGCCAGAAGCCGATCATCACCCACGCTAAGAAGTCCATCGCAAACTTCAAGCTGCGTGACGGCATGCCGGTAGGCGTTAAGGTAACCCTGCGCCGTGACCGTATGTGGGAGCTCCTGGATCGTCTGTTCAACGTAGCTCTGCCGCGTGTACGCGCCTTCCGCGGCATCAACGGCCACGCATTTGACGGCCGTGGCAACTACGCTCTGGGTCTGAGCGAGCAGCTGATCTTCCCGGAAATTTCGACGATCAGATCGACGAGATCCGCGGCATGAACATCGTTATTTGCACCACTGCAAATACCGATGAAGAAGCAAAAGGAGCTGCTTACTCTGATGGGCGCTCCGTTTGAGAAGTAAGGAGGAGAAGTTAAATGGCTAAGAAGTCGATGGTTCTCAAGCAGCAGGCTAAGCCGAAGTTCTCCAGCCGAGCTTTTACAACCGCTGCAAGATCTGCGGCCGTCCGCACGCTTACCTGCGTGATTTCGGTATCTGCCGTATCTGCTTCCGCGAGCTGGCTTACAAGGGCCAGATCCCGGGTGTCCGCAAGGCATCCTGGTAAGGAAGAGCGATTTCAAAAAAGGAACCCGTAAGGGTTCCTTTTTTATGTCTTCAGGCAGAAAGTAAGCGGTGCACACGAGTTGCGTAGCAATACGTTGTTGCTGGGCGGCGTTTACACGCTATCAATGATGTTTAAGAATTGAATTGTGGTGAATATCTAACATGTAGGGCGAGGTGACCTCACTCCGCCGTTTTTAACGGTTTGCTGTCATTTACATACGGCGGGATGAGGTCATCCCGCCCTACAATATAACATGTCAAATTTTTTTTGTGTGAAACAAATTTGTGATATAATTCGATAGCTATGGACGGCACCTGCGGGGTTATATTTGATGTAAGGCTTTACCGTAGGGTGCGCCGACTCGGCGCACCGCTTGTAAACCATCTGCATATCGTTTAATCAGGGCGGACATACTGGTCCGCCCCTACGATGAATTTTTGATGCGATTGATTTGGAAATCCGTTGTTTTCTGATGCCAAAATTCATATATTTTAGGTAAATTTCGCGTTTTCCTCTTGCATTTTCCCGCAAAATGTGTTTTAATTATTCTGTTATAAATATTTCAATGCGATGAGCAGGAAAAGTAACGCTGTGTTCCTCTTTCTCAGAGAGAACGGTCCCATGGCTGCAAGCCGTTTATCGAGGTATGGCGCGAAGTTCCCCTGTGAGCACCGGTGCTGAATAGATGCAGTAGGCGCCGGCGAAGTAACGCTCCGTTACCGGCGTTCAATGAGTGCCCGATTTTTTCGGGAATCAGGGTGGTACCACGGAAGTTCTATGCCTTTCGTCCCTATTTTACGGGGACGGAAGGCGTTTTTATTACCACTGTAATGGATGATACCCGTAGGGCGCGACGATTCGGCGCGCCGCATCGAACGGCAGCTGATGATTTCAGACGGCGTGCCGAGGTCGTCACGCCCTACGAACTATCCGCCCTCACTCTATCACAAAATCACATTCCAAAGGAGAATTGGTATGAAAGAAAAGCTGCAAGGCATTTTGCAGACCGCGAAGGAGCAGCTCGCTGCCGCGAAGGATTCGCGCGCGCTGGACGAGGCCCGCGTTAAGTTCCTCGGCAAAAAGGGTGAGCTGACCGCGCGGCTCAAAGGGCATGAAGGACGTTGCCGCAGAGGAGCGTCCGGTTGTTGGTCAGCTGATCAACGACGTTCGTGCGGAGATCGAAACCATCATTGACAAGCAGAAGAAGCTGATCGAGCAGGCTGCGCTCGAGAAGAAGCTGGAGGCGGAGACCATCGACGTTACCCTGCCGGGTGAGGACGTTGTCATCGGCAAGAAGCATCCGCTGAACATCGTGCTCGACGAGTTCAAGGAGATTTTCCTCGGTCTGGGCTTCTCGATCGCTGAGGGTCCGGAGGTTGAGCTGGATCACTACAACTTTGAGGCGCTGAACATTCCGAAGGACCATCCGGCACGCGACACGCAGGATACCTTCTATATTTCGGATAATGTTGTGCTCCGCACGCAGACCTCTCCGATGCAGGTCCGCACGATGGAAAAGCGCAAGCCGCCGATCCGCATTATCGCACCGGGCCGCGTTTACCGTTCGGATGCTGTTGACGCCACCCATTCCCCGCTGTTCCATCAGATTGAAGGGCTGGTCGTTGACAAGGGCATCCGCATGAGCGACCTCAAGGGCATCCTCGAGCTGTTCGCAAAGAAGCTGTACGGTGAGGACACGGTTGTTCGTTTCCGTCCGCATCACTTCCCGTTCACCGAGCCGTCTGCGGAGATGGATATCCAGTGCTACCGCTGCCACGGTGAAGGCTGCCCGCTCTGCAAGGGCGAGGGCTGGATCGAGATCCTCGGCTGCGGCATGGTACATCCGAAGGTGCTTGAGATGAGCGGCATCGACCCGAATGAATACTCCGGCTACGCCTTCGGCATCGGTCTGGAGCGTATGGTTATGGGCCGCTTCAAGATCGACGATATCCGTCTGTTCTATGAGAACGACGTTCGATTCCTGCACCAGTTCTAAACCTGCACCCGTAGGGCGGGATGACCTCATCCCGCCGCACTCTCCCGCATGTTACAAGCGATACGTATTATCGTAGGGCGCGACGACCCCGGCGCGCCGCTCGTAAGTATATGCAGGCGGCAAATACGGCGCGCCGAGTCGTCGCGCCCTACGGACAACAATAACACCAAAAGGAGTGTTCCTATCAATGAAACTGCCATTATCCTGGCTTTCGGATTATACCGATATGAACGGCATCACCCCGAAGGAGTATGATGCCAAGCTGACTATGTCCGGCTCCAAGGTCGAGGAGGTTTACTACCTCGGCGCGGAGATCGACAACGTTGTGACCGGCAAAATCCTCGAGGTTGTCGATCACCCGGATTCCGACCATCTGAAGATCTGCCAGCTCGATGTCGGCAAGGAGGAGCCGGTGCAGATCGTCACCGGCGCACCCAATGTAACGCCTGCGTCCGTTGGCGAGATCTGCCCGGTCTGCCTGCATAAGTCCACCCTGCCCGGCGGCGCGAAGATCACCAAGGGCAAGCTGCGCGGCGTGCCGTCCAACGGCATGATGTGCTCGTTCCAGGAGCTGGGTCTGTCCCACGGCTGCGTACCGTATGCGTGCGAGAACGGCATCCTGTTCCTGCCGGCCGGCACCCCGGTTGGCGAGGACATCAAGAAGGTACTCGGTCTGGATGACTGGGTTTCCGATTTTGAGATTACGTCCAACCGCCCGGACTGCCTGAGCGTGATCGGTCTGGCCCGCGAGACTGCGGCTACCTTCGACCGTCCGTTCAGCGTCAAGACCCCGGAGGTCAAGGGCGTGGGCGACGACATCAACAAGTATATGTCCGTTGAGGTCAAGGACACCGACCTGTGCCCGCGCTACACCGCCCGCATTGTCAAGAATATCAAGATCGAGCCCTCTCCGGCGTGGATGCGTGAGCGTCTGCACGCCTGCGGCGTTCGCCCGATCAACAACATCGTTGACATCACCAACTATGTTATGCTCGAGTACGGCCAGCCGATGCATGCGTTCGACTACAAGTGCCTGTCCGATGGCCGCATTGTTGTCCGCCGTGCCCGCAACGGTGAGTCCATCCAGACTCTGGACGGCGTGGATCACGACCTGAGCGACAAGATGCTCGCCATCTGCGACAACGACAAGCCGGTTGCTGTTGCAGGCGTTATGGGCGGCGCAAACTCCGAGATTATGGACGACACCAAGACCGTCGTTTTCGAGTCCGCAAACTTCCACGGCGCTACCGTTCGTATCACCGCAAAGGCGCTCGGCATGCGCACCGAGGCCTCCGGCCGCTTTTGAGAAAGGGCTGGACCCGCGCATGACGCTCGACGCGGTCAACCGCGCGTGCGAGCTGGTGGAGCAGCTGGGCGCAGGTGAGGTCATCGACGGCATTATCGACGTTGACAACTCCGACCCGAACCATAAGCGTCTGCCCTTCGAGCCGGACAAGATGAACGCCCTGCTCGGTCTGGAGCTGCCCGCTGAGGAGCAGGTAAAGCTGCTCGAGAAGCTGGACTTCAAGATCGAGAACAACGAGGTCGTTGTGCCGTTCTTCCGCACCGACATCAACCGTATGTGCGACGTGGCTGAGGAGGTTGCCCGCATGTACGGCTACGACAAGATCCCGACCACGCTGTACGCAGGCGAGATGGTACAGGGTGAGTTCACGCCGTCTCAGCAGGCGGAGCGCGCTGCCGCTCTGGTTTGCCGCGAGGCAGGCTTTGACGAGTCCATGAGCCATTCGTTCATCTCCCGAAGTTCTACGACATGATCGGCTGGGACGAGAACGACCCCCGCCGTATCTCCACCACCATCCTCAATCCCGCTTGGTGAGGATTTCAGCGTAATGCGCACCACCGTGCTGCCGTCCATGCTGGATAATCTGGCGCACAACCACGCACACCGCAATCCGACCGCTTCGCTGTACGAGCTGGGCACCATCTACACCCCGACCGTCAAGGACGGCAAGGCTGACCCGGACGTACTGCCGCACGAGGAGAAGATCCTGACCCTCGGCAGCTACGGCCGCCTGTCCTTCTTCCAGTTCAAGGGCGTAATCGAGGCGCTGCTGCGTGAGCTGAACATCAAGGGGCGCGTCCTTTGCTCCCGAGAAGGCCAACCCGACCTACCACCCGGGCCGCTGTGCCAAGGTGCTCATTGACGGCAAGGAGATCGGCGTATTCGGCACCATTCATCCGACCGTTGCCGCACGCTACGGTCTGTCCGGCGAGGTACTCGCTGCCGAGCTGCAGATGGATGCGTTGCTGGCTGCCATCGACCCGGAGAAGCTGTATCATCCGCTGCCCAAGTTCCCGGCATCCACCCGCGATATCGCGGTTCTGGTTGACGATGCCGTTCCGGCAGCCTCCATGCAGGCCGCTGTTGAGAAGGCAGCAGGCAAGCTGCTCGAGTCGGTCAAGCTGTTCGACGTTTACAAGGGCAAGGGCATCCCGGAGGGCAAGAAGTCCGTGGCTTATTCGCTGTCCCTGCGCGCACCCGACCGTACCCTCACCGATGAGGAGTGCGACAAGGCAATGCGTGCCGCGATCTCGGCACTTGAGACCGAGTTCGGCGCTCAGCTGCGCGGTTAAGTTCCTGAATTGGATAGAAAGAGCAGATGCTTGGCATCTGCTCTTTCTTTGGTTTTATACTGCGTTATCCGAGAGAACCGTGATTGACATAATCCCAGTCATTGGAATAATCATGCTGCGTCCATTCGACGATTTTGTCGCCTGCAGGCGGCGCGTTCTTCGGCTCGACACTGGATTCGGTCGTGGTCAGCGTGATATCGAGCGACAGAATGCCAGTGTTCTTGGTGTGATAGGTCACGCTCAATTTGCAGTTCTGCACACTGCCGGAGAACGTCAGCACGGTTTTTGTGGTGTTCCAGCTATCGGAGCGGCTTTCGAGTGTGCCCGAGAACGAGCCGTCCGCCGTGTTCAGCGTGTAGCTGCCGGTCAGGTTGTCATACGAATCGCTGCTCAGACCGTTGATTTTTTGCGGTGTAGCGCGAGCCGCTTGCGGTGAATTGTTCATCGCCCAGCAGGTTGTTCAGGCGGTTTACGTCATTCTTTATGTTGAGATAAAAATCCTCCCAGCCAAGCTCATATGCGGTCATGTTGGATTCGTTCGCGGCAACGATGCTTTCGCCCACCGAGGTAAAGGTATTGTTCTTCAGAATCTTCAGATTTTCGCTGAACAGAGTGCCGAATGTGCTGTCCGCCCAGTTGATGTGCAGCCACGCGCCGTTCGACAGCGCCTTGAGATCGGCGTCGTCCGTTTCGTCCATCGCCAGAATCTTTGCCACGGCAGGGCACTTCAAATACAGGTCGCCGCTGTCCGCGCTGCATAGGAGCTCGAGCTTGACGTTGCTCAGCGCACTGCGCAGGAGAGCTGCCTGTGCGGCGGTGAGTACGTCATCCGCCTGCGAATCGCCGAGGAAATAAGACGCCAGCACGCGCAGATCGACGGTCACGGTCGCCTCAACGGCTTGTCCGTTCGCCAGAATTTCGGCTTTGACATCGACCTTGTAATCCTTGTCACCGTCGATGGTGTCGAAGGCGGTGTACGCCGCGCCGATTGTCGCCACCGTGCGCAGCGTCTTGGCGTTTTCGGTGGATGGCTGTGCCTTGATCCACTTGTTGAGCACGGTAAACTTGCTGTCAATGTCGTTTACAAGCGCCGCGCGGTCATACAGCACGGCGGTCTGCATATCCTGATCCCACTGCACGGTCAGTCCGAACGCTTCCGCGAAAAAGCGCACCGGAACATAGGTGCGTCCGCCTTTTGTACGGCGCGGTATCAAGCTGCACGGTTTTGACGGTTTTGCCCGCGCTGTCCGTGACGGTAAGCTGCTTGCCGCCGAGCGCGAACGACAGCGTTTCGCCGTCCTTTTTCGCGGTGATTGCTCCGGCGTCATATGTGACCTCAGCGCCGAGCGCCTCGGCAATCGCGCGGAAGGGAACCATCACGCGCCCGTTTACCTTTTCCGGCTGTGCGTCCGCAAAGTGGACATACGCGCCGTTGAGCTGCACGGAAAGCTGACAGCGGAGTTTGTATTCATCGCCCTCTGTCATGGCACGCGCTGTATCACGATAGCATTCCTCTAAATCACCGTCCCAGCCGAAGGACAGCCCCTCCAGATCGTCATACCCCCAGTAATCGACTGCGATCTGGGGATCTTTATGGATGGCGTCCAGGTGCTGCCGATAATGGTCACTGAGCGTATCATAATCGAAAACGCCGTAGTACGATTCCTGTTCCATGTACTCCTCTGCACTGTCATACCCAAACTGCTGATACATCGGCGGTGTGGCATCCAGTGCGAGCGCGCCCGGCGCCGAGCCGGCGAGCAGCAGCGCTGCGAGTGCGGCAGCGGCAAAACGGTTTCTCTTTTTCATATTGTGCCCCTCACATAGGTGTTACTACCATTGTACAGGAAAACAGTGGGATTTGTCTATCCGCAGTTTGGCGCAAATTGGCGGGCAAAAACCGTCATACTGTCCATGCGGGCGCATAGGGTAGAGCAAGGGAGGGCACTGCTATGTTTATCACGATCACACGCACGGGTCTGCACCGGAATTGGTGTGGGACTTAGCGTTTTTGCGGTTCTGACCGCGGTTTTCATCCTGTTTCCGCGCGAAAATACTGAGCCGACAGCCGCCGAACAGGCGGTTCCCGCGTCTGTCAGCGACTGGGGATTGTCGTTCCAAACCGAGGGTCAGCCGCCGGTCGGCAATGTCTCCGCCGAGGAACTGCGGCAGTACAACGCGTTTTACGTCGGTGACACGAGCCGAAAGATCATCTACCTGACGTTTGACGCGGGCTACGAGAACGGCTGCACGCCTGCTATTCTGGATGCGCTCAAAAGCATGACGCACCCGCCTGCTTCTTTCGTGGTAGGCAACTTCATCGACACCGCGCCGGAACTCGTAAAGCGCATGGCAGCGGAGGGGGGCATATCGTGGGCAACCATACGCTGCACCATCCGGATATGTCCGGCATTGCGGATAAGAGCGCGTTTGCGGCGGAACTGAACGGTCTCGAGGAGAAATACACCGCGCTGACCGGTCAGCCGATGCAGAAATTTTATCGTCCGCCGCAGGGCAAGTTCAGCGAGGAGAATCTCCGGCAGGCGCAGGAGCTGGGGTATACCACGGTTTTCTGGTCGCTCGCGTATGTGGACTGGTACACGGATAACCAGCCGACCGATGAGCAGGCATTCTCCAAGCTGCTTCCGAGGATTCATAACGGAGCCATCGTGCTGCTGCATTCCACCAGTGAGACCAATGCGAGGATTCGCGATGAACTGCTGACGAAGTGGGAGAGTGCGGGTTATCAATTTGGTTCACTGGCTGAATTGTCGGTCAATAGCTAAAACGTAGGGGGCGACGACTCGGCGCACCGTATCTAACGATTGGTACACGTTATCTCGTAGGGGAGCACAGTGTGCTCCCACGCAACGTAAAATCAAACGGTTCTTGGCCGTTTCTTGCGCAGGCTCTGGTCGCGCTGCGGGCGAACAATGTGCGCCCCTACGGTTATGCGTGTGCAGATGGTTTACAACGGTGCGCCGAGGTCGTCGCACCCTACGGGAAAACAATATAAAATAAAAACCTCTCCGAAAACCGGAGAGGTTTCTGTTTGCTTTTACGGCATCATCACGCGGCCTTCAAACTCGGCGCGGCGCTTGATGTCCTTCATGACGGTATCGAACTGGTTGAGGTCGAGCGACTGCGCACCGTCGCAGAGGGCGTGCGCGGGATCGTTATGCGCCTCGATGATCAGGCCGTCAGCACCGGCAGCGATGGCTGCGCGGGACAGCGGCTGCACCATATCACGGCGGCCTGCTGCGTGGGACGGGTCGATGATGATGGGCAGGTGGCTGAACATTTTAACCAGCGGAACAGCGGAGATATCCAGATTATTGCGGATCAGCTTCTCAAAGGTACGGATGCCGCGCTCGCACAGGATAACATTGGTATTGCCGCCTGCGAAAATGTACTCGGCAGCCATGAGGAACTCCTCGATGGTGGCGGAAAGCCCGCGCTTGAGGAGGATCGGCTTGTTGCAGCGGCCCAGCTCCTTCAGCAGCATGAAGTTCTGCATATTGCGGGCGACCAAGCTGGATGATATCCACATCCGCGAACAGGTCGAGGTGCTTTTCGCTCATGATCTCGGTGACGATCGGCAGACCGGTCTGACGCTTTGCCTCGAGCAGCAGCTTAAGACCCTCGGCCTCCAGACCCTGGAACGAGTACGGGGAGGTACGCGGCTTGAATGCGCCGCCGCGCAGGAAGGATGCACCGGCAGCCTTGACGCGCTCGGCACACTCGACGATCTGTGCTTCGTTCTCGACCGAGCACGGACCTGCCATAACATTGAAGTAGCCGGTGCCGATCTTGCGGCCCGCAACCTCGATGATCGTGTCCTCGGGATGGAATTTGCGGTTGACGGCCTTAAACGGCTCGGTCACGCGCTGTACACGCTCGACCACGTCATACGCCATAATGTCCCTTTCATCGAGCCGGGTCGTGTCGCCCATCAGGCCCAGGATGGTGGTGTCTGCGCCCTCGGAATAGTTGATCCGCAGCCCCATATCCGTGAAATGCTGCATCAGTTTTTCGACATGTCCTTTGTCGCTGTTTTGTTTGAGTACAACGATCATTTCAGTTCACTCCTTCACAATGTGATAAATTTTAAGCAAGATTTACGGTACGCTTAAATTTTTTCAGTTTTTTTTACAGCGTACGATTTGAAGTATACCATATCAGAGGATAAAAAGAAAGAGCGATTTACGACAAATCGCCCTTTGATTTTCCACAGTTTTTGCACATGGTTGCATGCTGCTAACCGGATACTTATGATGCTTTTGCCGCTTCGTCGGCCTTCAGCTCCTTGTATTTTGCGGTTACCGCGCTGCAGAACTCGTCCCAGCGGCCGCTGTTGATGAGGGTGGACGGACAGATTTTTGCCCGAAAAGTCCTGATGCTTTTTCAGTGCCTTGGACGGGTTCAGGTCGTACTCGAGCAGCAGCCGCGCGCACAGTCTTTTCGGTGTTGATGAGCGTCTGCTCATAGTTGCCGTCCTCATTGACGCACATTTCAATGCCGATGCCGTTCATGTTGCCGCCGTTCTTCTCCATGCCGTCGCCTGCGTGATAGGCAGTCTCATCATCCGGCAGATGGTGGTAGATCTCGTGATCGTCCACCGTGTAGTGCCACGAAACAATGCCCTCCTCGGCGTTGGCGTTCTGGTGGATGAACGAGTTGTGCGCGGCCGCATTTGCGCCGGTGCCGGTGTTGTCGGTCTCGTGGATGACAAGATACTTGATCTCGCGCTTCTGTCCCGGACGGGCGCGTGTGCCCTCGGGAAGAAAGTCGGTCATCACCGGAATATCCTCAATGTAGGTCAGACCGGCGTCGGTCTGCGGCTCGCGGAACACGATCTTCTGTGTCAGCATGCCCGCCGCAAACGACACGATCATCAGTCCGACCGTCAGCATCAGGCTGACCCGAAGTCCCTTTGCTTTTCTTTTGCGTGCCATGATTCACCTTGTCTTTTCAGAATTACATCGTCTTGCTTTTTCCATTGTACTACGTTTTACGCGATTTTTCAAAACAAAGACTGTAAACTTTCTATGTACAAGGGCAACATCATACAATCAGGACTGTGGCGCTATCAGTGCATAAAATTTGCTCGTAAATCGCGCTTGTCTAATTATATGATGCTGCCCGGGAAAATTTCGGCACAACATCTGTAAAATCCGCAATAAAATCTTGCATTTGTATCCATGCTCGGGTATAATAAAAGTTACTCGGAGAGGCGAAGCCTTTCAGCAGAATTTCTTTGACCGCCCGGTTTCTGCGCGAAAACGGTGCCAAGGCCATACGGACAGCCGGGTCAAATGCCGAAACTGGCAACTTTGTTGCCTTATTGAATTTTATAAGTTGGCTGACTAAAGCCGTGTGCCGCGGGCGCATCACACTTGTGAAACGATCAATAAGAGTAGTAAAAGTAACGATTCTTGCTATATAGACTCTTTCCTCTTCCATAAAACCTACGGAATGTGCAGAAGCATCTGCAAAAAGAGAATGATCATCCTCAAGTGAAAGCGTACCGTGTGTACCCCTTTCGCCTGGGGATTTTTTGGTATTGTGAGGATATGAAATGCAGAACAAGCTCAAACTTTACGGGTTCAACAACCTGACCAAGGCGCTGTCCTTCAACATTTATGATGTCTGCTATGCAAAGACCGAGCGCGAACAGCGTGACTACATCAAATATATCGACCAGCAGTACAACTCCGAACGACTGACCGGCATTCTCGAGCGGGTCACCGAGATGATCGGTGCGCATGTGCTGCACATTTCCAAGCAGGATTACGACCCGCAGGGCGCCTCGGTGACCTTTCTCATCGCGGAGGAGCACATGAAGCCGGCCCTTGAGCCGGATACCATCGTTGCACACCTCGATAAGAGCCACGTTACCGTGCATACCTACCCGGAGTATCATCCGGATACCTGCCTTGCCACGTTCCGCGTGGATATTGACGTTGCCACCTGCGGTGAGATCACGCCGCTGTCTACGCTCGATTACCTCATCGGCTCGTTCGATTCGGATATCATCACCATGGACTACCGCGTGCGCGGCTTTACCCGCGATATCGAGGGTAAAAAGCTGTTCATGGATCACCATATGACGTCCATTCAGGACTTTATCGACCCGAAAACGCTCGAGCGGTACGACGCATACGACATTAACGTGTACCAGTCCAATCTGTTCCACACCCGTATGCTGCTCAAGGAGGTCGATCTCCAGAACTACCTGTTCAACACCGACATCTATGAGCTGCCGCCCAAGACCAGACTCAAGATTCACTCCGACCTCAGACGAGAGATGATCGAGATATTTTCGGGCAAGAACATCTACTGATTTCGATTGAAAATACATTTTCAATCGAGAAAGACAAACCGAACGATGTTCGGATTTGTTCACAATAAAATTTGCGCGTCGCTGCGCGGCACACAAATTTTATTCCTTGTATAACCCCAACGCTGTGGCTGTGCTGGTGAATAACCCCACCTACTACGGCATCTGCTCCGACCTGCGTGCCATCGTAAAAATGGCGCACGACGCCGGTATGCTCTGCCTTGCGGATGAAGCCCACGGCACCCACTTCTACTTTGGCGGCGGCCTGCCGGTTTCTGCCATGGCGGCGGGCGCGGATATGGCCTCGGTGTCCATGCACAAAAGCGGCGGCAGCCTGACCCAGTCCAGCCTGCTGCTCATCGGCCCCAATGTGCACCCGGGCTATGTGCGCCAGATCATCAACCTGACCCAGACTACCTCCGGCAGCTACCTGCTGATGTCCAGTCTGGATATCTCCCGCCGCAATCTGGCGCTGCGGGGACGGCAGGTGTTCCATCAGGTGGCGGACATTGCCGAGTACGCCCGCGAGGAGATCAACGCCGTAGGCGGTTACTACGCCTTTGGCAAGGAGCTGTGCAACGGCGATTCTGTTTTTGACTTTGACACCACCAAGCTCAGCGTCCATACGCTGGATATTGGTCTTGCCGGCATCGAGGTCTACGACATCCTGCGGGACGAGTATGACATTCAGATCGAGTTCGGCGATATCGGCAACATCCTTGCCTACCTGTCCATCGGCGACCGCCCGCAGGAGGTGGAGCGTCTGGTCAGTGCGCTGGCGGAGATCAAGCGCCGGTACCGCACCGATGGCTCGGGTCTGCTGAGTCAGGAATACATCGACCCCGTGGTGGCTGCCAGCCCGCAGGAGGCCTTCTATGCCCCCAAAAAGAGCCTGCCCCTGCGGGAGACCGAGGGCATGGTGTGCAGCGAGTTCGTCATGTGCTATCCCCCGGGCATCCCCATCCTTGCACCCGGCGAGCGCATCACCAAGGAGATCTTGA
>VOFE01002199.1_pt1 | contig 56001 bp, 78 predicted proteins | sample 5384071 | NCBI WGS metagenome assembly VOFE01 (sample SAMN12384724, study PRJNA508395) | human gut metagenome | isolation source: healthy gut D | host: Homo sapiens
GCGGCCGCCTGGACGGAAATACCGCCGTGGTGACGGTTATGTCCAACCTGGGCTTTATGAAGTATATGCAGTCCATTGGCATTGACACCGCCCGCACCGCTGTAGGCGACCGCTACGTGCTGGAAGAGATGCGCGCCCGCGGTTATGCCATCGGCGGCGAGCAGAGCGGCCATGTTATTTTCCTGCACCACTCCACCACCGGCGACGGCGAGTTGACCGCAGGCAAGCTGCTGAAGCTGCTGGCCCGCAAGCACCGCGAAGAGGGTACCAAGATGATGAGCGAGCTGAACGCCGTTTACACCAAGTTCCCGCAGGTGCTCATCAACCTGACTGCCGACAAGGAGCAGAAGCAGGCTTATAAAGAGGATGAATACATTGCCGGCTTTATTGAGAGCCAGCAGCAGAACCTGATGGGCATGGGCCGCGTGCTGGTGCGTGTTTCCGGCACCGAGCCCAAGATCCGCGTGATGGTGGAAGGCGAGGATATGGAAGCCATCCAGTCCAGCGCAGAGCGCATTGCCGATATGATCCGCCAGCGTATTCCGGGGGTGTGCTGATGCGCCCCGCCGATACCTGGGTCGATTACGAGCTGATCGACGCAACGAATCATAACCGCCTGGAACGCTGGGGCAAAACGCTGCTCATCCGCCCCGACCCGCAGATCATCTGGAAAAACGAGGAAGTCAGCCCCCTGTGGGCCAGGGCAGACGCCACCTATTACCGTTCCGCCAAGGGCGGCGGCCAGTGGGACTATCACAAAAAGCTGCCCCAGAAGTGGAACATCAAATGGCAGGACCTGACGCTGATCGTCAGCCCCACCGGCTACGATTTTTTGAAGCCAAGTCATATCAGCTTCAGCGACCGTGTGGAGGACAACCAGAAACCGGTCAATGTCTTTGAAAACCGGACGTAACCATCCTGTGGACGGCCTTTCGCTGCGCGACAGCGCGTGCTGGGACACAACGAACGGTGGGAAAATCCACCTTGGCCAAGCATTTTAACGCCATCCTGCTGCCGCAGGCGGGCACAGTATACGTGGAGGATATGTCCACTGCGGACGAGGACAAGCTGTTCGACATCCGCCAGAAGGTGGGCATGGTGTTCCAGAACCCGGATAACCAGATCGTCGCCACCGTAGTGGAGGAGGACGTCGCTTTTGCGTTGGAAAATCGGTGTCCCCCTGCGGAAATGCGGGGCGCGTGGGACGAGGCCATGCAGATGGATGGGAATCTATGAATATAAAAAAAAGGGCCCGCACCGTTTGTCCGGCGGGCAGAAGCAGCGCGTGGCCATCGCGGGCGTGATTGCAATGCGGCCGGATTGCCTTCGTGCTGGATGAAGCCACCGCGATGCTGGACCCATCGGCCGCGAAAAAGGTCATGGAGACCATCCATAACTCAACGACGACTACGGCATCACCGTCGTCCAGATTACGCATTACATGGAAGAGGCAGCACAGTGCGACCGCATCATCGTCATGGTTCGGGCAGAGGTGATTCTGGACGACACTCCGCAAGAAGGTCTTTTTCTCATGTGGGGAATTAAAGAACGTCGGTCTGGATGTTCCGCAGACCTCCGAGCTGATTTATGAATTTTTTGCCATGCCCTACAATCTGCCAAAAGATGTTCTGATGGCGGATATCAAAGCAATCACCACCCTCTTCCACCGCAAGGGCATCAAACCGCAGCTTTCCAAAGAAACACAGGAGCAGTCATCTGATGAGCAAAAAGGACAACATCCTCGCAAGCAAATCCAGAGGAGCTGTCCCCATGTGGGCAATCGATGAAAGGAATGAAAAAAGATGGCACGTAATCAAGACAGAACATTTGAGCCATGTTTATTCGGGACCCCTTTGTCAAAATGGCAATCAGGACGTCAACCTCTCGATTGAAGAAGGAGAGTTCGTGGGTGTCATCGGACATACCGGTTGGGCAAGTCCACGCTGATTCAGCATCTGAACGGACTGCTCAAAACCGACCTCGGGCAAAATCTATATCGACGGACAGGATATGTGGGAGGACAAGTACCAAGCTGCGGGACATCCGCTTTAAGGTGGGACTGGTGTTCCAGTACCCGGAGTATCAGCTTTTCGAAGAAACGGTATATAAGGATATTTCCTTTGGACCCAAAAACATGGGACTGAGGAGGAGATCGAGGTGGACCGTAGAGTCCGCCCGCGTTTTTTGGCAATGTTGGCAAAGATTTGCTGGATAGCGCAGCCCCTTTGAGCTTTCGGGCGGGCAGAAGCGCCGTGTGGCCATTGCCGGTGTGCTGGCCATGGACCCGGTGCTGATTCTCGACGAACCGACCGCAGGTCTGGACCCGAAGGGCAGGGACCGCATCCTGGGACAGATTCAGGAGTACCAACAGCAGCAGGGTCCACCGTGTTGATTGTTTCAGCCACAGCATGGAGGACGTTGCCAAGTTTGCAAAAAGGTGCTGGTGATGAACCAACAAATTGCGATGTACGACGATACCGAGAAGGTGTTTGCACACGCGCCGAAATCGAGCAGATGGGTCTGGCAGTGCCCGCAGGTGACGAAGATATTTTCATGCGCCTGTCGGAGATGGGGCTGGACGGTCGACCCGACACCTATACGGTAAAATACGCAGTTAAAAATCAGGTGCTCGACCTGTTTGCGCCAAGGAAAAGGAGGGACGCTAAATGCTGCGAGATATTACCATTGGGCAGTATTTCCCGGGACATTCCTTCATTCATAAGATGGACCCGCGCATGAAGCTGATTCACGGTGCTGTACATCATCGTCCTCTTTGTTGCCTCCCGTCCGGCTGGGACTGGCGCTGGGCATCGCGCTGGTGGTGCTGTTTTGTACCTTGATGGCGAAGTATCTCCGCTCAAAATGGTGGTCAAAAGCCTCAAGCCGATGGTCCCATCATTCATGTTTACTGCCATCCTCAATCTCTTTTTTTTGGTTGGGGACGGCGAGCCGCTTTTTTCTCTGTGGATTTTGCACATCTACCGCGAAGGTGTGGCAATGGCAATCATGATGGCTGTGCGCATCATCTGTCTGATTGCTGGCACCTCGCTTTTGACCTACACCACCTCTCCGATCGAGCTGACCGACGCCATCGAGGTGCTGATGCATCCACTGAAGAAAATGCAAGGTACCGGTGCATGAGCTTGCCATGATGATGACCATTGCTCTGCGGTTCATTCCCACGCTGATCGAAGAGACGGACAAGATTATGAACGCCCAGAAAGCAAGAGGGCGGACATGGAAACCGGCATCTGCGCCAGCGTGTAAAGGCGTTGATTCCGATGTTGATTCCTCTGTTTATTTCGGCTTTCCGCCGGGCAGACGAGCTGGCCATGGCCATGGAGTGCCGCTGCTACCGCGGCAGCGTCGGCAGAACCCGCATGAAGCAGCTGGAGTACCAGAAGAGGGACTTTGTCGCTCTTGCGTTTATGCTGCTGTGTCTGATTGCTGTCATTGCTATCTACGCTTATTTCCCAAAAATGTTCTAGGGATTCTTTCAAAATAAAAATCCATAAAAATTTTCCTCCGGTGCAGACGTTTGAGCGGGTGTTGCCGGAGGATTTTTTGGTGATTGGCAAAAGTGGGCAGATTTTGTCGAAGAGGTGAAGTCAAACGGCAGAATTTACCGTTTATTCCGAATAGAAATAATGACAGAACGGGCGAAGTCTGCTATAATAAATGACGTTGATAAAAAATGCGGAATCTTTTTTTGAGGAGTTGCTATAATGCGCACACAGACCAGAAATCTTCTTTTGACCATCCGTTACCAGGGACCGCCTACCACGGGTTCCAGGTGCAGAAAAATGCGCTGACGGTTGCGCAGGTGCTTCAGGACGCACTGGAGGCGGTGCTGGGACGCCGGGAGGACATCAAGGGATGCTCCCGCACCGACAGCGGAGTTCATGCCAATATGTTCTGTGTCAGTGTCAGGACCGAATCTGCCATCCCCTGCCAGAGCCTGGTACGCGCGCTCAATGTAAAGCTGCCCTGCGACATTGCGGTGACTGACTGCCGTCAGGTGCCGGATGACTTTCATGCCCGGTACAGCTGCACCGGCAAGCGGTATCTGTATCAAATCAACAACAGCCCGGTCAAGGACCCCTTTCGCTGGAAGCAGGTGTATGACTATCGCTATCCCATCGACGTCGCTATGTGTGACCGCCAGTGCAAGGATTTTATCGGGACCCACGATTTTTCCTCCTTTTGCTCGGCAGGCTCCTCGGTGGAGGACCATGTGCGCACCGTCACCGCCTGCGGAATGGTGCGGGAAGGGGACCGAGTTACCTTTTATGTGGAGGGCGACGGCTTTTGTACAACATGGTCCGCATCATGGTGGGAACGATTCTGGAGATTGCGGCAGGCAGCAAGCCGCAAGGCTGTATCCCGCAGATTCTGGAACAGCGCGACCGCACGGCGGCAGGCTTTACCGCACCGGCGTGGGGATTGTATCTGGACCGGGTGTTCTATGAGCAGATGCCCAACGAGCGGATGGAAGGGTGAAGGATAGAATGGCAAAGGTAACAGACTTTAAAAACTCAAACAGCGGCAGGCGCGGCGCAGGGCTTTCAAGCTGGCTGGTTTGGCAGGTGTGATTCTGGCAATCGCCTACCTGCTTTCCAGTCTGGTCAATTCGCCGGAATTTGCCGGACTGTCCTCGCTGGGCGATATGATTAAGGGCGGGCCGGGCTATCCCATCGATGCGCCCGGCGGCAAAATCAAGGGGATGTACCAGAACGACAGCGGAATCATCTTGCTCAATGAAACGACCCTCTATATTTATAACACCAGCGGCAGCGAGGTGTACAGCAATCTGCACCGCATGGGAAACCCGCAGGTGCAGACCAGCGGAACGATGATGCTCAACTACGACCGCGGCTCCAAGACCTATGCAGCCTACAGCCGCAACAACCTCTTTTACAACGGCAGTACCGATGAGGCGATTCGGTGCGGCGCCATTTCTCAAAACGGCTGCATTGCCATTGCCACCCAGACGGAGAATGCCCAGACCCGGGTGACGGTGCTGGATTCCCGCCAGCGCGAGCAGTATGTCTGGAAGACCGACAATGTGGTCACTGCACTGGCGATGTCCGACAACGGCTCGGCGGTGGCGATTGCCTCCTCCTATGCACAGGCGGGAGAATTAAAAAATGTGCTGACGGTGCTGAAAAACGGGCAGGAGCAAAACCGCTATGAGCTGGCAAATCAGCTGATTCTGGCGCTGGAATTTGACGGCAGCAATGTGCGCTGCATCACCGATAAAATGCTTTTTATCCTAGGCACCGAGGGCAAGATTATCGGGCAGTTCGACTACAAAGGTCAGTCGCTGGCAGCCTTTTCCATGTATGAAAACGGGGTCGCACTGGTCTTTGGCGACTATGAGCAGGATCGAAAGTATACCCTGGCATCGGTAGCGGACGACTTTTTATACCCTGAATGGGACCACCACCCTCAACGACAGCCTGCAAAGGTCAAGGCGATTGGCAACACTATCCTGGTGCTGGGCGGCTCCTCCTTCCATGAGTACAGCGCCTATGACTGTGAGCTGCTCAAGGAGGAAACCAACGAATCCTACTACGACATTCAGCCGATGGGCAACTCCATCTATGCGATGACCACCACCCAGATTGTGCGTCTGCCGCTGGAGGAACCGTCCCGCTTTGCCCTGTTCTCCCACAAGGAGCCGCAGCAGCTGCCGGACGGCTCTCCAACCGAACAGAGCCAGCAGGAAATTGATCTGCTGCAAAGCATTTTGGACGGCATGAAGCGGGAGGAGGAAAAAGCACAGCAGTCCCAGGGTCAGGAGCTGACGGTGGGTGAATCGCAGGAGATCATCGACCAAATTCCGTTGGAAGATACGGCGTTCGAATCCTCCCAAGCACAGGAGGAATCGTCCGAGGTAGAGGAAGAAAAGGACGAGTTTAACCCGGAAAACCCGGACGGCGTGCTCAATCAGGGACCGGACCATTTGCCGGTGCAAAACGAGGACCTCCAGCCGGAATTTTCTCAGGAAGAAGCTCCGTCGGAATCGGAGACCTCTGAACAGCCGCAGCAGTCGGACAAAGCAGATGAGCAGGAAAAACAGGAAACAGAGGACAAAAAGCAGGACAAAGAGGAGAATGAGAACAAGGACGAACCCCTCTTCTCCTCCAGACGACCTGCATAAAAGCACCAAACAAGAGAGGATGATGAACGATGGATAAGCTGGTCGTACTGCTGTACGATCTGTCGGCAGTGCTGATTATTTTGATGACGGTGGCGTACAGCGCACAAAGAGGTTTTGCGACCGGAATTTTTCGGCTGCTTGGGCGGCTGGCTGCGCTGTTCGGCTCGGCGTTTCTGGCAAAAAACGGAGCGGAGCTGATCTATGACCAATTTCTAAAGACGGAAGTAACCGGATTTTTAAACCAAAATCTTCAGGGTGGACAGCTCACCGACATCATTGCCCAGTTGCAGGCAGGTTTGCAGCAGCTTCCGAAGGTTTACTCCAACGTCATCGGAATGGCAATCGACACCGACAGTATTTCGCAGGCGCTCAACAGCGGAGCGGCACAGTTGACGGCAGCGCTGGAGCAGTCGGTGATAGGACCTGCGGTCAGAGGTGCTCTTTCGGCAGTCATCTTCTCGCTGTGCTATCTGCTGCTCAGCGGGTTGGTGCGGCTGATGACTTCGGCAATCCACTTTGTCTTTCATTCGCCGATTTTGCTGCCCATCGACCGTTTCTTCGGCGCTGTGATGGGATTTTGCAGTCCTGCCTGAACCTGTACCTCATCTGCATCCTGTTTAAGCTGGTGTTCTATCTGCTGGGTGGGATGAAATACTGCAACCAGCAGATTATTCTGGATACGATGATTTTAAGCCGCTTTTATACTTTCGACCCGCTGGCACTGCTGGCATTGCTATAATAAAAAAAAAAGCAGGAGCTGATGAAAACAGCTCCTGCTTTTTTGTTATGTTTGTTAATCCAGCAGACTGGTAAAGCCGACGGCTTTTCCCAGGATTCGCACCTGTGCCAGCTCGTCGCCGGTGTAGACAAATGGCTCGTACATCGGGTTATCGGGAGAGAGGACCAGTCGGTCGGGATACTTGTAGACCCGCTTTAAGGTAGCGGAATTGTCGATGCAGACAGCCGCAATGCTGCCGTTATCCACATCGGGCTGCTGCCGGATATACACGATGTCACCGTCGTGGATGTGTGCTCCGGTCATGCTGTCGCCGTGGCAGCGCAGCGCAAAATCTGCCCCGAATGTGCTCGGGTACCTCCAGGATGGCTTCGATGTTTTCATCAGCAAGGATGGGCGTCCCGCAGGCAATGTCGCCAATCAGCGGGATGCGGTAGGTCTTGGGCAGAGGAAGCAAGTTGTCGATGACAGGCTCCTGCGCAGCGGGAGTCGGGCAGTCGGTTTGACCGAGCAGCCAGGCAGGGTCCACTGCAAGGGCTTTGGCGATGGCTTCGATGACCGGCAGCTTGATTTTTTTCAATTTTTCCTTTTTCGTACCGCTGAATGGTAGAGACCGCAACACCTACCTTCTGCGCAATGTCCCCTAGATTCAGTCCCAGCTCTTCGCGTCTGGCTTGGATGCGTTTGCCGGTTTGCATATTTTTTCCACAGGCTTCCCTCCCTTTTTCCTTATTATACCACTTATTTTTGCAGGACGCAACACCAAATGGTAAAATTTGAACAGCGCTATTGACTTTGCGTTTGCATAGTGCTAAAATAAAGGCGAAATAAGGAAAGTGAGTACAAATTTTACGGATGAATTGCAAGGAATCAAAAGAAATCCGCTCGATTCATCCATTATTTTTACAAATATCTTTGCATAGCGCAATTTATTGGAAGGGGAGCGGGAAAATGGGAGCTTTTTTGTGTCGCATTTGCTTTGTTTGGAGGGATGATTCTGATTGCACTGTGCGGAATGGGAGTTGAGTGGTATTGCCAGCGTGAGGAGGAAATGGCATACAGTAAAGAAAACCTGAAACCACAGGCAGTTACAGAAAAGCTATTCGAAAGCACAGGAGCAGAAAACAGCTGCCAAAGCGGTGGCTTTGTAAAATACAGATGTTCTGCGGATAAAAAAGAAGGGAAAGCCTGTTGGAAAAATTGACCATCTTCGCAGCGAGTGGTATAATAAGGGTGTATTTTAGAGAAAGGAACTGCTTCCAAGCAAGGAAAGGGGATCATCTGATGAGGATTTTTAAAACCAAGAGCTATCATATCGTTGCGATTGCAGACGGCAAATATCTGACTGCCGGCGAGGATAACCTGATTACAGCAGAGCAACCGAATGAGGGCAAGGCACAGCTGTGGAAGCTGCTGGATGCCGGAGATAATCGCTATCGGATTCTGAACACAGCAGCGCAAAAGGCAGTGGACATCATCGATGCCGGTACAATGAACGGTGCATGGCTCCACCTGTGGGAGCAGGCAGAGGTTACCAGCCAGCTGTGGACCATCGAGGAAGAGGGGAGAATGTTCGTCTGCGCTCGGTGTCCAGCGGAAAGTATCTAGATGTTGCTCTTCAGGATAACACCCATCTGCAAATCTGGGAAAAGGGTGGTGAAAACCAGCTGTGGGAGCTTCGGGTAGAAGAAAAGGCGGCGGACGAACCGAAGAAGGAAACCACCGCTATCAAGGAGAAGGAACCGTCTGCGCTCAAGCACCCGGACCCGACCGCTATCAAGGAGAAGGAAGCCGCCCCTCTCCAAAAACACAGTCGGCGCCTGCGAAACCGGCAACAAAACCCCCGGTAAAAAATTCCCGCAAAAACCAAGGGGCAAAAAAGAACACAAGGTAACAAACAGCGCGTTTATAAAAACAAAAGCCGACCTGAAACAAGGTCGGCTTTTTGTTATATGGTTAGGCTTTGTCTGCCTGCTTTCGGGCAGCGACATCTGCCAGCAACTTTTCACGGTATTTTCTGGCGGCATCCTCATTTTTGTTTTCTCCAAACTGATAATAGACGGTGCCCCCACCAGCACATCGGGCAGGTACTGCTGCTCGACATAGTGGTTCGGGTAGTCGTGCGGATATTGGTAAAACTGCCCTTTGTTCTCCACCTCGGCTCCGTCGAAGTGCTTGTTTTGCAGGCAGCGGGGAAAGTCGCCCACCTTTCCGGCGCGGATATCTGCCATCGCGCGGTTGATTGCCATGTAGGAGGAGTTGGACTTGGGTGCGGTTGCCATGGTGACCACCGCCTGTGCCAGCGGGATGCGTGCCTCGGGCAGTCCCAGCTGAAGGGCGCTGTCCACGCAGGCTTTGACGATGACTGCGCACATCGGTACGCCATGCCGACATCCTCACTGGCAATCACCAGCAGACGGCGGCAGGGAGAAATCAGGTCGCCCGCCTCCAGCAGCCGTGCCAGATAGTGCAGGGCTGCGTTTTCGTCTGAACCGCGGATGGATTTTTGTAGCGCAGAAAGCAGGTCATAGTGGACATCGTCGCTTTTGTCGTAGCGCAAAGCAGCGCGCTGAGAGATGGATTGCAGCTGCTGGGCACTGATGGTTCGGACGTTGTTTTCGATAGGAGCAGACAGATAGGCAATCTCCAGCGTGTTGATGGATTTGCGCACGTCTCCGCCGCAGGACAGGGCGATGCTGCGCAGCAGCTGGTCCCTCTACCTGTAGGGACAGCCCTTCCTCCTGTGCCTGCTGTTGCAGAAGCTTGACGCCGCGTTCGAGCGCCTTTTCAATCTCCTGTGGGCTGACCGCCTTGAATTCAAAGACGGTGCTGCGGCTGATGATGGCGTTGTAGATATAAAAATAAGGATTTTCGGTGGTGGAAGCAATCAGGGTGATCTGACCGTTTTCCAAAAATTCCAGCAGGGTCTGCTGCTGTTTTTTGTTCAGGTACTGAATCTCGTCCAGATAGAGCACCACGCCGTTCATTCCTTCAAAGGTGTCCAGCGAGGAGATGATCTCCTTAAAATCGGCGGTGCTGGCAGTGGTGCCATTGAGCTTGTACAGTTTTTGCCCGCCTGCTTTGCGATGATGCGTGCCACGGTGGTTTTTCCGGTGCCGGGCGGTCCGTAAAAAGATCAGGTTGGTTGCGCGACCGGACTGGGCGATTCGGTAGAGGATGCCGTCTTTGGAAAGAATGTGGCTTTTGCCCGACCACCTCGTCGATGGTCTGTGGGCGCATGAGGTCTGCCAATGGAGCGTTCATCAAGTGCTTGCTCCCTCCTTAGTCAATGATAAAACAGATGAAATAACAGATACCTTCATTATAGTCTTTATGGCAAAATTGTTCAAGAAAAAACAAAAATTACGTTTGACAATTAAAAAACGAGGGATTACAATAAGAACAGAAATTGCGGAAAGAAGGAATCACGATGACAAAGCTCAAGGCAATTTTTTTTGATTTGGATGGAACGGTCTGCAATACCCTACAGGATTTAGCGGAATGCACTAACTGTGCGCTGGCTGATTTCGGGCTGCCGCCCCATCCGGTCGAGGCATATCGGATGATTGTCGGCAACGGTGTCGATACCCAGATGAAGCGGGCAATCGGAGAGGAAAAATATTCCAAAGAACTGGCAGACAAGGTCAAGGCAAAATTTAAAGCCTACTATGACCGGGATTATCTCAAAACACCCGCCCGTACGCGGGTATGGAACAGGCGCTGGATGCGCTGCGCGCAATGGGAATCAAGCTGGCAGTCTTTTCCAACAAGCCGGATGAGTTTGCCGGAAAGGTTTGCGAGGAACTGTTTGGAAATCGCTTTGATTTGGTGGCAGGCAATCGCCCGGGCATCCCGGTCAAGCCGGACCCGACCGGATTGTTTGCCGCTGTCGAGCGTCTGGGTGTCCGACCGGAGGAATGTCTGTACTGTGGCGACTCCTGGGTGGATGTAGACACCGGAAAAAATGCAGGGATGCCGGTCATCGGAGCCGAGTGGGGATTTCGAGGAAAAAAAGAGCTGGAGGAACGGGGAGCAGACTTTCTGCTTCAATCGCCCAGCCAGCTGCCGCAGCTGGTTGCACAGTTGATGAAGGAGCAGGCATAAAAAGGTTAAGCGGACAAGGAGGTGGTAAATTTGAAGGGTAGGATGCGAGCAGGGGTGTCCAGCGCCTGTTTTTTCCGCAGGAGACCGCCTGCTCGGTAGAAAAACTGGCACAGTGGAAAATCCCGCAGATTGAAATTTTTTTTTAATTCCTTTCAGGAGCTAAAGCCGGACTACCTCGAGCACTTGCGCAGTTGCTGTCAGGCAGGCGGGACAAAAAATCATTTCAATCCACCCGTTTACCTCCAACAGCGAATCCTTCTACTTTTTTACCGACTACCCGGGTAGATTGCAGGACGGGCTTACCATCTACCGCCATTTTTTGCAGGCAGCGCAACAGCTGCAAGCACAGTTGCTGGTTTTTCACGGAGCATCGGTTACCAACGACCTGCCGATTGAGCAGTCTGCCCGGCATTTTGCTACCTTGGACCGGATGGCACGAGAAGAGTACGGTATCACTGTCGCCTATGAAAATGTGGTGCGCAGCCGCAGCCGTGATATAGAATATCTGGTGCAGCTGCGGGAAGCATATCCACAGCTAAAACTGGTGCTGGATGTCAAGCAGGCGCTTCGTGCAGGACATGAGCCGCTCGAATATGTAGAACAGTTGGGAGAAAGCGTGATTCACGTCCATATCAGTGACAGCACCAGGAGGAGGACTGCCTGCCGGTGGGAAGCGGGGATGCCCATTTAAAAGCTCTGCTGGGTGCCTTGCAGGGTACAGGTTTTGCCGGATGTGTTTTGCAGGAGCTGTACCGCAGCAGCTATCAAGAGGAGCAGGAGGTCAGGGAAGGCTATCATCGTTTGCAGCAGATGATTGATGGATTGTATCACCCATCGCAAAAATAGACAAAATTCGACAAAAGATTAGAGAAATCAACTGATTTTCAGAGTATTTCCTGTTTATCATCAATAAGGCAGCGAAGAAATTTCCAAAAGTTAGTCTATTTAGAGAGAACTATTTTGATTTTTAAATGATATAATGGGGAACAGTGCAGACTGAATCGGATTTCATCGTTGCTTTTTTACAGTTCAAAATTTTGAGAGGTGAAGCTGGTGATGAATTTGTTTGCAGAGCAGCCGGAAAAAATCGTGTATACCCTCAACCGGATGGCGGTTCCGATGGTTGCCCAGACAAAATACCGCAATACCTATGGAATCGACGTGTATCGACGAGGATACAAGCTGTACGAGGTAAAGGATATTACGGTGGATCGGGAAAAATTAGAAAATCTGATCCGTCTTTGCAACCAGGAGCAGCTCTCCCTGCTGCATTTACGGGATGTGGTCGAAGATTTTTGACCTGCCTTTAGGGAATGAGGACATTTTATAAAAAGTTTTTGAAAAGGATTGTACAAACAGGTAAAATGTGTGATATAATGACTTTGAATCTCTGATAGACGTTGCAACAAACGTTGTATAGGAAAAACTGTTTGTAAAAAATCTTATTGGGACAAGGGATACTTGTGGAAAGGAACCGATTTATGAAATGTCCATATTGTCAGTACTCTGAAAGCAAAGTGATTGATTCCGGTCCAACGGACGAGGATGAAAAATCCGCCGCCGCAGGGAGTGTATGCGTTGCGGAAAACGTTTTACTACCTATGAAATTGTGGAAACCACACCGCTGATGGTGGTAAAAAGGACGGCAGCATCGAACCGTTCAATCGAGAAAAGCTGCTCAATGGTTTGCTGCGCGCCTGCGAGAAGCGTCCGGTCTCCTTAAAGGCGCTTGAGCAGATTGTAGACCAGATTGAGCAAAAACTTAAAAACGCGCTGGAAGGCGAAGCAAGCTCCCGAAGAATCGGCGAGCTTGCTCTCGAACAGCTGCGACAGGTGGATCAGGTGGCGTATGTCCGCTTTGCCTCGGTCTATCGGGAGTTCCAGGACATCGATTCCTTTTTGCAGGAGCTAAAAAGATGCAGCAGGAGCAGCTGTCACACTAAACCAGATTGCGTAAAAGCGGAAGCTCGTTGCGATACAGCTCATCGACCCGAATGCTCAGCTCTTTGGTCTGTGCCAACAGCTGAGAAAGGTCGCCGTATCGGGCAAGCTGCTCTAAACGTGCGGAAATATCGGTAATTTTTTCCAGCGGCTCGTGTCGGATATACCACACCATCGAATCTTTGGTTTGGCTCCACTGGTCAAAAAAATTGTGCGGCTACCTCGGCAGCTTGGTCCAGCTGTTGATTTTGCGCATAAGCGATCAGCTGCTCCAGCTCTGGCAGGGGCGCGGCTGCGAAAATCATAGCATTGCTTGATGGTGAACAGCGAGGTGGACACAATGACCAGCAAAAAGGCGATTGCGGCATAGATTCGTTTCAAGACGGTTCCTCCTTTTATCGTTTGTTCATCGGTACAATATAATAGTCCAGCTGCGGGGTGCAGGTCATCAGGAAAATATCCTCTGACCGGTACCCTTCTTTTTTAATATCTTTTTAAATGCACCTTCTGTAAGCCCGCAGGCTTTCAGTCCCCTGGTCAAGTATCTTGCGGTCGTTGATGACCAGGACCGGAACCGGCTGCGGCGTCAGCTGGATTTGCAAGGTCTGTGCGTTGAGCGTTTCATATTGGGCTTTTTTGCGGATGGAAAGCTGACCGGTCGTTTCGGCGACCGCGTAGTCCACCACGCAGGTCAAAGATGCCGTTGATGCGCAGCTGCTCCATCAAATCGTCCACCGAATAGCGCAGGTCGGCAAGCTCCTGTTGGTCTAACTTCCCATCCTCGGATGACCACGCGGGTGTTTCCCCAGATCAGGCGGCGTAGCTTGAGGTTTTTGAGCGCGCAGACCGACAGAATGACCTCAAAACACATCAGCGTCAGAATCGGCACGATACCTAAAATCAGTGGAACGTCGCTGTTTTCAATCGGTAGGGTAGCAATGTTGGAGATGAGAATGGTGATGACCAGCTCGGACGGTTGAAGCTGTCCGAGCTGCCGTTTGCCCATGATGCGCAGTCCGAAGATGACAATCAGGTATAAAATCAGACTTCTTAAAAAGCTTATCAGCAAGCAGAACACTTCCTCTTTCTTGATTTTCATACTGGTAGTATCGGTATAAAGCTTGCGTTTATGCGGATACTATACAAAGAAAAGAATGGACAAGGGTTACAAAAAAATTGTGCCCTTGGGCAAGGAAAGGGATGGTCAGCGCTTGATGACGTCATTTTTTAAACGGCTGATACAGCCGCAGCAGGACAAAGCTGCTACGGCAGGGGTGGGTTGCGAGATGCTTCCCAGCCGCAGGGGGACCGGCAGCCGCAAGCAGGCAAGGGTCCGGTTAAACCGGGATTTGATGGAAAATATGGTCAAAGTGCGCGCACTCAGCCAAAACTCCACCGACCTGCTGGAGCGGCAGATCGAGGTCAGCGGTGTGCCGGTGGCAATTTTGATGTGCGAGGGCATGGTCAACCTTCAGCTGTTTACCCAGATTCTGGTTCGACCGTTGACCGAGCTTTCACTGGAAAACGCAGACGGAGAGGCGGTTGCCCGGTGGGTCAGCCGTGAGACGGTGCTTTCAGCGGGGGACCAGAAGGAATTTTTTACCTATGACGAGCTATTTTCCTTTTTGATGGCTGGATTTGTGGTGCTGCTGATTGACGGAGTGGACCGAGGCATCGCCTGCGGATGCAGGGATACAGCTTCCGCTCGGTTTCGGAGCCAAGCACCGAAATGAACATCACCGGCTCCCGCGAAGGATTTGTGGAGCCGATACGGGTCAACCAGACGATGATTCGCCGTCGGCTGCGCTCGCCCAGCTTAAAAATTTGAGATGTATCCCATCGGAGAAAAAGTCGAACCGATATCTGTCTTGTCTACCTGACCGATACAGCGGACCCGCGGATGGTCGAGGAGGTCAAGCGCAGATTGGGCAAGCTCAGCTCGGATATTTTGCTCAGCCAAGGGTATCTGCGTCCGTATCTGGAAGGGCAGCCGCTCTCGCCCTTTTCATCGGTAGGTACCACCGAGCGACCGGATACCCTGTGTGCGAAAATCAATGAGGGCAGAATCGGGATTCTGGTGGATGGCACGCCCTTTGCACTGGTGGTGCCCTACCTGTTTGAAGAGCATTTTCAAAGCATGGACGACTACTCCTACCGCCCTTACTATGGCTCCTTTATCCGGCTGCTGAAATATTTTGCTTTTTGCTCTCCATTTTTCTGCCGGGAGGTTATGTCGCCATCACCTCCTTCAGTCCCGAGATGCTGCCGGACAGCCTGCTGTTTAACATCGCTGCCTCCGAACAGCAGACGCCCTTCTCGATGATGACCGAAGCGTTGGTGATTCATCTGATTTATGAAATCATGCGGGAAGCCGGTCTGCGCCTGCCCCGTCCGGTGGGACACGCGGTCAGCATCATCGGTGCGCTGGTCATCGGGGATGCGGCGGTTAAAGCAGGAATCATCGGCTCGTCGGTGGTGATGGTGGTTGCGCTGACCGCATTAAGCTCCTTTGTCGTCCCGTCGCTGTACGAACCGGCAGCGATACTGAAATTTGTTTTTATCCTGGTGGGCGGCACTGGGGATTGTTTGGCATTTCGGTGGGCTTTGTGCTGCTGCTGACCAACCTCTGCACACTGGAGTCCCTTGGGGTTCCGGTCATGGCGCCTTTGAGTCCCTGTGCGCCTGCGGACCTGCGGGACGGGCTGTGGCGCACCGGTTGGAAAAAGCTGGGCAGTTTCCGGCTGCGGATTCAGGATTTGCCGGGCAGCGGCTGGAAACAGCAAAAGCAGGGAGGAAAAGAGGATGAATAGCAAAACAGCACGCATCAGCGCGGCACAGCTTGCGGTGCTGCTGGTTCTCTCCCGACTGTTTATCCTGCTGATTTTTGTCCCCGATACCGCGCAGGCGCCCAGCGGGACCACCGCCCTGTTGGGAATCGTGTTGGGATATCTGCTGACCATTCTGCTTCTTCTGCCGCTGTGGAAGCTGATGCAGCAGCATCCCGGCATGGACCTTGTGGAGATTGCCCGCCAGCGCTCCGAGGGTTTGGGTAAGCTGACAGCGGTGGTCTGTGGTATCATCTGCCTGCTTGCTAGTGCAGAAACGGCGGCACAGTTTGTTATGTTCATCACCAGCGCCATCTACCCGGAGGCGGAGGTGCTGTGTGTTGCGTTGATTTTCTGTGCAGCAGCGGTTTATATGGTCTATCTTGGCTTGAGGCGCTGGGTCGTGCCTCTGCCATCCTTCTGGTCGGAGCGGGCACAGCGTCAGCCTTTATCGCGCTTGGGCTGTTCCGCTTTACCGATACCCTTTGCCTCATCTCTCCTTTTTTTATCAGGGAACAGGGGCAGTTTTGTTTTCCACCGTCTCCTATTTTACCCACAACGTCGAGCTGATTGCGTTGGCACTGTTGGTTTCCAATCTTTCCAGGGGGAGTTGCGCTCGGCGTTCCTGCGCTATCACACCCTGATCAGCCTGATTTTATTTGTGGTCGGACTGATGGCAATTATGGTGCTGGGCTATTACAGCCAAACCCGCAGCTTTCCCTATCTACACCATGTTCGTCCTGTCCGGCTCCAACGTTTTTACCGCTTTGATTACCTGTTCATCCTGATTTGGGTGGCAACGGCGATGGTGCGCACCGCGCTGTATCTTCTGCTGGCGTGCAGGATGGCAGGGCAGTGGAGTCAAAAAAGGTGGGAACCGGCGGACTGATTACCGGAGGAATTCTCATCACAGCAATATCAGTTGGGGTGGTCAAGCATTTAAAGCTGTTTGGCGCACTTTACGGATTTCTGGAAAAGGGATACCGGTCTTTTGCTGTTGGTTTTGCTGCCGCTGGGATTGCTGCTGACAAGCAAAAGGAGCAGCCCAAGCAGGAAGGAAGGTGAGAGGATGAAGCGCAGAATCACTCGCTTAGTAGTTTGGCTGTTGACCGTTGTGTTGCTGGTGAGCTGTACCGGCTGTATGGATTCGGTGCAGCTGAAATCGAGGACCATCATCAAGATGGTGGGCATCGACCGGGAAGAGGAACAGTATCTGCTGACCCTGCTCTACTTTGCACCGCAGGCACAGGCGGGGGAAAAGACCTCCTCTACCTCGATGCAGGTCATCCAGACCCGCGGGGATTCGATCAGCCAGGCGTTTGACCGTGTAAAAATTACAGCGGCAATCGGGTGTTTTTAGGAAATACCAGCTTTCTGGTGATTGGCAGACAGGCGGCACAGGAGGGCTTGGACCCGCTGCTGAGCTACTTTAACGCCAACCACGAGGTCAGCCCGGAACTGTATGTCACCATGACGACCGGACGTGCGGAAAAATCATTCAGGTGCAGTCGCAGCGGGACAGCAGTTTTTCGCAGGTCAAGGGGATGATTCGGCAGGGACAGAAAAATGGGATGCTGGGACGTCCGGCGCTGCGGGATGTGATCAACCGCCTGCAAAGCGATTCCTCCGAGCCTTACCTGCCGCTGGTGGAAACCGCACAGGACAGCAGCGGGAAAAGGTTGCTGCGGGTAGCGGGCATGGGTATCTTTCGAGGTGGAAAATATATTGCGCCTCTTTCGCTGGAAGAAGCAAGAGGGCTGCTGTGGGCAACTAATGAATTGGATCGGGCGCTGGTGACGGTGGCGGTGGGGGGATGAACCTTCCTCCCGCGCCTCGGTGGAGCTGCAAAAAGCAAGAGCCGGGTGCGGGTGCGCCTGCAGGACGGCAAGCCGCATCTTTTCCTGTCGATTCGCACACAGGGCGAAGTGCGGGAGCTTACCTTCGAAGGAGGCGCAGGCGCACAGCTCGACCAGCTGACCGAGATACAAAATGCCGTTGCCGGTCAGGTGAAGGCGACTGTCCGCCACACCATCGACAAGGTGCTGTTTGAGAACAAAAGCGACGTTTTTCGCTATTCGGAATTTATCTGCAAATATCTGCCCGACTACTGGAAGGCAAATCAGCAGCGCTGGGAGCAGGTGATCGACGACTGCACCGTGGACATCTCGGTCGACTGTATCATCGACCACCCGGGTCTGAAACCAGCCACCGACACCCATAGGACAGGGATGGAAAAAATAAACGGGGTGTGATACAATAAAACAAAAACCGACAGAGAGAAGGAATGACAATGAAGGCAAAAATCACACCACGCAAGGAAATGGTCCTGCTGTACCGTCCCGAGCAGGCGGATGCACAGGAAAAGCTGCCGCAGCTGCTGGAGGAAATGGGAATTGAATATCGTCTGGTGGTACAGGAGGAGCTGTCGATGTGGACCGGAGAGCTGGCAGGCTATCTGCACCGCACACCTGAGCAGGCAGAAAGGGAAGATTATCCCCCGCTGCCGGCGGCGATGGCGATGGGAGGACTCAATTCCAAGCGGCTCGACCAGCTTTTAAAGGGTGTGGCAGCGCAGGGGATTTCGCTTCCCATCAAAATGGTCATCACCCCGCACAATGAGCGCTGGGAGTTCGGGCAGCTGATTCAGGAAGTTTCGCAGGAGCACGCTCTGTTTATGGCAATGGAACGCCTCAAACGGCTGAGCGACCGGGCAAGCCGACTGCCGCAGCCCGATGATGAGATTCGGCTGGTCATAAAGCAGTCAAAAGAGCTGCTGGCACAGATGAATCGCAATGACGACCGCCAGCCTTCCAAAGAGGAATTGGATCAAACTGCCGACCGGCTCGAGCAGCTGCTGACAAAATAAAAACAGGCATCGGAAGATTTTCCCTTCCGATGCCTGTTTAGCTTTCGGCTTTGCTTTATCGGTTCAGCTGTTGGGTCAGTTTGCAGGCAGCGATGGCATCTGCAAGACTGTCCGCCGAAATCAGAAAACGGTTGTTGTGGCAGAAGCGCAGCGTTTGGATACCGGTCATCTGTTGAAGCTGCTCGGCGCTTTGACCAGCCCACTCTGCCGGAAAGGGCAGGCGCAGGGCATTGTCTTGGGCGCTTACAGGTACTGCCTGTGCGCTGAAACCTCGCTGGGAGGGAGATACCACAAACAGCGCGTCGGTCTGGACGACAAACTGCTTCCAGGGTGCATAGCGGTCGAGCACCACGATGCCATCCTGCATCTGTTCGATTGCCTGTTCGACCACCGCTGTGGCGCGGCGGATGCCGTTTACCTCTGCAATCCTGCGCGCCAAAATGGCAGAAGCCACGGTGACCGCCCTTTCAAAGTTTTCGGTTGGGTCCGCCTGCGAGTCCCAAAGCGGGTTGAAGGAAGCAATGGCGGCGGCAAGCGGGTGCCCGCAGCCGGTGTTGTCCTCCAGGTCGAGCGGCTGGATGAAGTGTTCGTCAAAGCGCTGCCACTCCTCTCCGACCAGCTGCTCTCCCAAATTCTTCCACAGCAGACCGAAGGCGGCGTAGGGAACACCGTTTTCCCGAACGGGTGCATCCTTCTGGTGGTGGTCATAAGCGCCCCATCCGATGTCAAAGGCAAAGCCTTCAAAATTTTCCGGCAAAGCGGCGGTGCGGATGACCTTTAGTTCCGGTCGCAGGAGCCGAAGCAGGGCGGTGGAAAAACGTCATCGGCATGGAATTTTCCTGCATGGGTGTAAACGGTGGATGGGATTTCCATCATATTATCATTCCTTCCTTTTGTGCTTTCATCCTTTCACAAAATTATAGCACAAATTTGATAAGATGACAAAAATAACAGCGGTCACTGGAAGATGGGACAAAGGATGGTATAATAGAGCGAGAAAGAAAGGATGGTTTTTATGGCTTTGTATAAAGATACTTATAAATGCAGAAAATGCGGACAGACTTTTACCTGGTATTATCAGCCGGCACAGGAGGACGGATATGGCTACCGCCCCAAATCGAGCAGCGAGGAGAAGATTGCAATGGTCAGCGGCATGATGCTGGTGGCAGAGCAGATTTATGAGGTGACAGTGGACTGTCCGTGCTGCGGGGCAACAAACGATTTTAACTGCAAAATCGAGCAGGAGCTGCCCGGGCTGAAAAAACATCGACTAATCACCGAAAGGCACACCGATTTTAAAAAGGCTCAGGCAACCGTTGACCGCAATCGGCTGGGCAGAATCGGTGTGCAGCAAAAATTGCAGCGAGGTCGGTGCGGTGCAGGCGGTGGTATTGACCAAAAATCCACAGGAGAGGCTGACTGCATCGGCTTGCGGCTCCTGAGAGGAATCGCCTTTGGCACAAGCGGAAAATTCATGGTGCAGCGCAAGGTCGATTTGCGGGATGACCTCGACAAACTGCCCGTTTGCCTGTGCCTTCAGCAGAAAAGAAACAAAGTAGACTCCGTTAGGTGCAAGCGAGAGGGTGTCTTCAGAAAAGGCAAGGTCCTGTCCTGCCACCGTCTGTGGAAACAGGTGCAGTACAGAGGCATTGATGGCTTGGGAATCCCTGAATCCAAAATTGTGCGGCGCTGCCGGCTGTGGCAGGCTCTTTCCCGTCTTCCGGCAGACGAAAAGCGGATACCGGTCGAATCGGCGCAGATGGAGTGGCTTCCTCGTTCGGTCGGGCAGTTTCCGGCGTGGTTGGAACAGTTTCCTCGTTCGGTCGGGTAGCATCCGGCGTGGTTGGAGGGGTTTCTTCATTTGGTCGATTAGTTTCCGGCGTGGATGGAACGGCTTCCTCATTCGGTCGGTCAGCTTCCGGCGTGGATGGAGTGGCTTTCTCGTTCGGTCGGGCAGCTTCCGGCGTGGATGGAACGGTTTCTTCGTTCGGTCGGGTAGCTTCCGGCGTGGATGGAACGGTTTCCTCGTTCGGTCGGGTAGCATCCGGCGTGGTTGGAGGGGTTTCTGTCGTCGGGTTGGAGATGGGACGCACCGATTGGATGACCGCTGCGGAAACTGCCGTCGGGATATAACCGTCGATAGTGCTGTTGCTGCCCAAAGGAAGCAGTCCGCCGCCACAGTTTTCAGCGGATAAAGAGGATGAGCAGGGACAGCAGGCAGGATAGACCATCGGCAGGCAGGACAGCAGACCGCTGTTTGCTGCACAGTGGAAGATTTTCATGGCTTACACTCCTTTCTGTGTTTCATCCGTCACAGTTACATAGGACGCATAGGCGTAGCCGGTGGCGTTTTGGAAGCGCACCGCGTACCAGTCGCCGCTTTGCGAGTAGATGTGCAGGGCAGCGCCGTCGGGAGCGACTGCGACGATGGTGGACCGGGTGGAGGGCATACTGCGGATGTTCAGATTGGCTCCGCCGGTGTTCACCCTGCCTTCCCGCACCGGCTGCGGCAGGGCAAAGGGAATCCCAAAATAGATACACAGCGCCCGCACCAGACTTTCGGCAATCGCCTGGATGTTCTGCTGAATCCACTGGGCATCCTGCGGATTGTCGTGGTAGGCAATCTCCACCAGCACTGCCGGCGAATGGGTCTGAAGCACCTCGGCAAGGTAGTCGGTGGGACGCGCATTGACCCGCTGGGGCAGTGGGTAGATTTTTTCAGCTCATCCGCTGCGATGTGGGCAAAGCGTCGGCTGAGCAGAGCGTTTGGGTCATCTCCCGGGCGGTAGAAGATGTCGGTGCCGCGCAGCAGACCTTCCATCCCCTCGGGCGAGGCGTTGGAGTGCAAAGCCAGGTGCATCCCGTAGCGGGAAAGGTTGGACTGAGCAATCGAATCCACCACCGTGCCGTCGGGATGATTGCGGACATACTCGATGCCGCTGGCTTGCAGATAAGGCTCCATGGCATCGGCAATCTGATTCATCCAGTATTCTTCACTGCCGGTGTTTTGATAAAGGTTAAACTCCTGTGTGGAGGGACTGAGGTAAATTTTTGGCAAAGGTAAACACCCTTTCATTTCTTTTTCCCTTACAGAATATGCAGTTCAAAGGAAAAAAGGTGAACAAAGGGCAAACGGACAGGGCAAACAGACCCTGTCTGGAAATGAAGGAGGAATCTATGAAGATTGTTTGTCAATCCTGCGGGAAAAAGTACGACACCGACAAGGATGAACTTTGTCCTCGATGCGGCAGCTATAATCCTTTTGAGAAGGAGGGCAGCGTTCAGCAGGAAATCCCTGCCGAGCGATATATCCGCCAGCAGATGGAACAGGAAAAACAAAGGCTGGAAGAGCTGTATGAGCAAGCAGATGGGCCTTCGTTCGATTTAAAACAGGAGGAAGAAACGCGTTGGAACCGTCGGGAATTTTCACAAAGGAAAGAGGAAGAGCGACAGACTTCCAAACAAAATCGAGGCTGTCTGGGAAGCGTGTTTATAAAATTTTTCCTGTTTTTCCTTTTGTTCGGTCTGCTGTCGGAGGGACTGGACCTGCTGGAGGTGACGGTGGGTCAAGTCATTCAGGATCGCATCCAAAGCGACCGGATACAGATGGAGGAATATCAAATCGACCAGTTGATTGAGCTGGAAAACGGCGCAAGGCTGGCAGTCCATTCGATACAGCGCTTTGACCTGCCGGAGGAGTTGCGTGTTCGTTTGGAGGACGGTGAGCTGGATTTAGACGGGATGCAGCTGGCAGCAGTCATGGTAAGTGTGGACGAGCAGGCGGGTGACTTTCTGAGCTATGGGGAGCAGGACGTCTACCTGCGTGCGGACCGGCAAATCTACCGCCGCATGGAGTACTGGATGGAAAGCGCTGTTGAGGAAGCATTCGGCATCTCCTCGGCGGAATATATGCAGGACGATGAGATGGGCGCACTCTTCTTCCTGATTCCTGCGGACAGCAGCGGGGACTATCAACTGTGTGTGCAGGAAACCAAGGAGCTGCCGTGGACTCAAATTGACGTAGTGGACCGTCTGTCGGTCATTGAGCTGGGAGAGGGGTAAGGAACCAATGAAAAAGATGGCAAGCATTTTTCTGATTGTCTTTTTGCCCTTGCCATCATCGGACGATTGAGTTCGTTTTTGATAGGGTACAGTATCAGGGCATTTCGCAGGACCCTTCCTATCGCTCTTTGCAGGTGGAGCAGAAGTTGACGCCGGAGCAGCTGGAGGAATATGGCGTCCTGCTGGACGAGCAGCAGCAGGAGCAGTATGACGTCTACTTAATCTGTGCCGAAGTAGAAAATACGCCGGCTCGCAACGATTATTTCTACCCGGATTATGACCTTTGCAGCATCGGTGGAGAGCATGACTACGAGCTGCTGGAAAGCAGTGTCCTGATGCCGGTTTCCTACGGGTATTCCTTCTATCTTCCGGCAGGGGAAACGGTTCGCTGCCGCTTTCTGCTTCTGGCGGACAAGCAGGCAGAGGATGTCGAGGTTAGGAACGACCCATCCATCTGCGCCTTCTTTCCTGCCTGATCTGATTTTCTGCTGCAACGTTTGTTTTATCAAAAGAAAAAGCTCAGACAAAATTTGTCTGAGCTTTTTGTTGTGCTTATGCCTGTTGGCGTTTGATCTTGTTGTAGCCGATGACCGCAGCGCCGATGGCTCCCTGCAAACTGGGAGAGTGGCGAGGTGTGTACCGGTATCTTCAGGTAACCCTCCAGGGTGGAGCGGAAAATCTCGAACTGAGCAAGACCGCCGCTGAAGAAGATGTCGCCGGACAGATTGAGTTTCTGTGCAAAGAAAGAGGTTCTGCGGCAGATGGAGTTGATGATTCCCAGTGCAATGTCGCCCTTGTCTGCGCCTTTGGCAAGCAGGCTGATGATTTCGCTTTCGGCAAAAACAGTACACATACTGGTGATATTGATTGGCTGGTGTCCTTCAACAAACCGGTCAATATTGTTGATGTCTTCCTCCAGAATGCGCATCATCACCTCGATGAAGCGTCCGGTGCCGGCAGCACATTTGTCGTTCATAATAAAATCTACGACGTTCAGCCCATTGTCCAGCAGGATGGCTTTGCAGTCCTGACCGCCGATGTCCACGACCGCGCGAACATTCGGGTTCAAAAAGCGGCTCCTCTGGCATGGCAGGTGATTTCGGTGATTTGCTTATCTGCCTGTTCCAGCAGCGCCCTGCCATATCCGGTGGATACGGTGTAGGCAACGTCATCATTATACAGCATCTCGTACAAATTGCAGATGCTGTCCTTTGGGTTTGCGGAGGTGGGCAGGATTGCCGTCTTTACAATCTGAGTCCCATCAAACAGCGCACCCTTGGTCGTAGTCGATCCAGAGTCGATTCCAAGTGTCAGCATGGCTTACAGCATCTCGATGAATGCGGCCATTCTGGTATTGATCTGACCGATATCAGCGGTAGAGTAGTCAGTCTCGACTGCCATGTACGGGATACCCTTTTCTCGTTGACAAACTGTTTGATGCCAAGGGTTTCCACATTGTAGGTATGGCAGGCCTGCAAGGTAATTTCGACGACTGCATCAATGCGGTATTCGTCGATCAGACGGTCCAGCAGGTCAAGACGGTTTGGGTTCGGGGTCATAACCGAGCAGCCGATGCTTAGGTAACGCTCGGCGATTGCACGGTAAATATCCGGTGCGTCCTCATCGACCAGACGGTCGAAGGATTTTGCACCGCTGCAGTTTTCAAAGACAACAACATGACCGCCGTTATCCTCGATAGCTTTGACGCATTTGGCAGCGCCGCCGCCGATTGACAGCCGGTGACCAGAATACGAGGTGCCTTTGGATATTTATTCGGATTTTCCTGATATTCTGCCCGAATCTTTTCGCAGATGGCGTGAACCTCTTCCGGCAGGCGCTTTTTATCAAATTTGAAGGAGGAACCGTACAGCACCTTGAACAAATCCTGTCCAAGGACCGGGACCGGCTCCGGCAGGGTCAGGGAATAAAATTCCTTCATGGCGCGGCGGACATTGTTCATGATTTTTACCTGTTCGCGCACCTGTTCCTCGGTGATGGTCACCTCAAAGAAGGATTCCAGTTTTTCTTTGAGTTTGATGATTTCCTTGGTCCACAGCTCCAATCCGGCAGGGCTCTGTGCGTTTGGCAGCTCCATGGTGTAGACCGGCTTAAACTGACCCAGATACTCATACATCTTTTTTCTTTCCGTCGCAGGTAGTTTCTCCTACGATCAGGTCGGAGAAGTAGAAGTAAGGGCATTTGTCGGTTTTAGCAAAGCCGTAGCTGGATTTGATCAGCGGGCACAGGTTGCGGGGAGATCCTTTTCTGCATCGGGAATGGTTTCATCCGAGGTCGAGCACAAGCCGACCACGCAAGCTCCCATTGCCATTGCAATCTCTTGAGGAAAATAGGTGCAGAAGGTACCGACAAACGGGATATTCTTCTGCTTCATTTCATAGGCGGCGAGGAAGGATTTTTGACGCATCTCACCAAACTCGCCAAAAGATTTCCGGCAGTTCTTTTTGATTTGCATTTCTTTCTCTCTTTTCTATTCCTGATTTCGATTCCTTTTTGGGAAACGAAAAATGCTTCCGACTGGGAATTTCCCAACGGAGAAGTACGTTCTTATCAGAATAAGAGTAAGAAAAACCGGAACAAAGTCAAGCAATTTTCGATTGATATTTTTTATTATAGAAATTAGGTTAATTGATTTTATAAATTCAATCGGAGGATATGATCAGATTTAAAAGGAAAGAAGAAAGAATATTTATACATTGTGTTCAATTTGTAAGGATAAAATATAAAAACAGAGGAAACTTTCTCGGAAACCGCTTTGTCTGACCTAAAAAGTGGAAGGTGCGAAGAACAACAGCCAAAGCATACAAACGTAAAATAAAATTTTACAAATTGTAATATGCAGCTTTCGGATAGATTGTTCCAAAAGAAATTGTTAAAAGAAAGGAAAATATTGGAAAAAGTACAAAGAACAGCGAATAAAAAGGAAAGAGAGTATCTTTTTGTCGAAAAATTATTGCAGAGAGTAAAGGTAAAAATACTTGCTTTTTTTTTGTAAACAAAGTTATAATAATTACAAAGTGGAGAGAAGTGGGGAAAAGTAGAGAGAAACATCGGAGCGGTGGAGAATCGTTCTGAGCTTCGGCAGGCAAGCGATTTAAGGTGGTGCGGCAATGCTGATTGGTGAATACCAGCACAGTCTGGATACCAAAGGAAGGGTCAACTTCCCGGCAAAGCTGCGCGAAGATTTGGGGAAACTTTCATCCTTTCCAAAGGATTGGGAGACCCGTGCCTGTTTGTCTACTCCCAGCAGGAGTGGGACAAGCTGACCGAAAAGCTCAACAGCCTGCCTCTTTCCAAGGCGCGTGCTTTGCAGGGCTTTCTGTTTGCCGGCGCCACGAAGGTGCAGCCGGACAAGCAGGGCAGGATTTTGATTCCGCAAAATCTGCGCCAGTATGCGGGTTTGCAGAAAGATTTGGTGATTGTGGGAGCTTCCAACCGCGCCGAAATCTGGGACCAGGACCAGTGGGAGCAGATGTGCGACGAGGTCACTTCCGACATGATTGCACAAACAATGGATGAGCTTGATTTTTTAAATGATAGAGTAAAACAGGAAAGCAGGAGGGCGAAGGAATGGAGTTTCAGCATGTGTCGGTGCTGCTGGAGGAAACAATCGAGGGACTGAATATCCGTCCAGATGGAATCTATGTGGACGGGACCGCAGGAGGTGCGGGACATTCCTCCCAGATTGCAAAGCGGCTGAGCTTTGAGCAGGGCGGCAGACTGATTGCCATTGATAAGGACCCGGATGCCATCCAGACAGCGACCCAGCGGCTTGCGCCTTATCCGGCAGCACAGGTGGTCGATGGGGATTTTAAGGACATTCCGCAGATTTTGCAGCGACTGGGCATCCCAAAGGTGGACGGTATCCTGCTGGATTTGGGCGTTTCTTCCCGCCAGCTGGACACCGCCGAGCGCGGCTTTTCCTATCACTTTGATTCCAAGCTGGATATGCGCATGAGCCAGCACGGTTTGAGCGCCTATGATGTGGTCAATTCCTACCCGAAGGAGGAGCTGATCCGCATCCTGCGCGAGTATGGAGAAAAAAAATTTGCCGTGCGCATCGCCTCTGAAATTGTGCAGGCAAGGGAAGAAAAAGCCGGTTGAAACCACCTTCGAGCTGGTTGAGCTGATTAAACAGGCTTATCCGGCAGCAGCCAAAAAGAGGCAAAAGGGCATCCGGCGAAACAGACCTTTCAGGCAATCCGCATCGAGGTCAACCACGAGCTGGAGCATTTAAAGGAATGTATCGACAAAAGTTTTGATTGTTTGAATGTAGGGGAAGATTCTGCATCATCACCTTCCATTCGTTGGAGGACAGGATTGTCAAACAGATGTTTGCGTCCTATACGGTGGGCTGCACCTGTCCGCCGGAGTTTCCGGTCTGCGTCTGCGGCAAAAGCCCAGAGCAAAGCTGGTGTCCCGCAAACCGATCGAGCCGACAGCCGAGGAGATCGAGCGGAACAACCGAAGCAGAAGTGCAAAACTGCGGGTCCTGGAAAAGCTGGAAGGTTAAGGCTAAACGGGGTCTGTTTTGAATAAAGATAAAGGGGTCGGTTGCCATGGCAAGTCAAAGTAATGTAGCGTATGATTTTGATCGATTTGAAATACAGCGCCAGCCACAGCGCAAACCAAAGCTGAAGGTCGTCACAAAAAAACAGCAGCAGAGAAAGAACAAGGAGTTTATTGCCAAGGTTGCTGTCTGTGTCGCCATCTTCTTTGTAGGGGTGCTGGGCGTTATCTTCAGCCAGGTGGCAATCACCGAAATCACCATGAAAATCACTGCCTGCAATCAGCAGCTGGAGCTTCTGGAATCCGACTACCGCACGCTGAGCGCCGAGCTGGAAAGCTCGATGGCGCTGAACAACATCGAAAGTACGGTGACCCGTGAGAATGGAATGGCAAAGCTGCGTGAGGATCAGGTGACCTACGTCAGCTTTTTTCGGATGGGGACCGGGTGGATGAACTGGAAAACCACAATCCGACCCTCCTGGAGCAGTTAAAAAAAGGACTCTCCGATTTAATGGCATATCTGTCACCTGAGAAAAATACAATGGAATAGTCCCGCCGGTCTTTTCTGTTGCGGCGGCGGATTGCCCGTATTAGGGCAGAAACAGGAGTTAAGAAGTATTCAAAGACATCTTAGCTCTTGTTTTGTTTCAGGGTAAAAATTTTGGAACAGGATAGGATGGTAACATAATGGCAAATCACTCCAGAAATGTGACACGCAAGAAGATTGGATTGGTTGCGTTTGTACTTTGTGCAGTGTGTAGTGCAGTGCTGGTCGGGCGGCTGTTTTATCTTCAGATTGTCGATGGCGACCGCTATAAACAGCTGGCTTTGAACCAGCAGCTAAAAGATACGGTCATCGAGCCGCACCGCGGGTCGATTTACGATACCAACATGAAAACCCTTGCAACCAGTAAAACGGTTTGGGACGTTGTGTTTGAGCCGGCAAACCTGAGCAGCAAGGAGGAAAAAAGGAAGCGGAGCTGAAGGTCCTGTGCGACCCGGCGACCGGGCTGCCTTCCTGATCGACGTCACCGAAGAAACAATCCGTAAAAAGCGGAAAATGTCAACTCCTACTGGGAGGTGCTCCAATATAAGGTGGACAAAGAAACGGCGGATGCAATCGAGCTGTTTATCCAAACAAATGGAATCAACTGCATCACCCTCAACCAGGGCAGTAAAAGGGTTTATCCCTTCGACGACTGGCTGCGTCCGTTTTGGGCTTTGTCAATGCCTATGATAACCGCGGCGCCTACGGACTGGAATCCTACTACAACAAGATACTGACCGGAAGCGAGGGCAGAATTGTTTCTGCTAAAAACGGTCAAAATGGTGAAATGCCCTTTCAGTATGAAAAGCTGTATGAATCGCAGGACGGAAACTCACTGGTGCTGACCATCGATGAGGTCATCCAGCACTTTGTAGAAAAGCATCTGGAGATTGCTGTCGTAGAGCATGACGTAAAAAAACGTGCGACCGGCATCGTGATGGATGTGGATACCGGAGAAATCCTTGCGATGGCAAGCAAACCGGACTTTGACCCCAATAATCCGCGTCAGCTGACCGACCGGCAGGCGGTGCTGCGCCTGGAAAAAAATCCGCCAAAAAAGAGAAAATGCTTTAAGCTCCACCAATGCGGCGGTGCAGGCACTACAGGGAGGCACTTCCCAAGGGCAGCAGGGACAGATAAATCAAAATACCCGAGGGCGGAACGGTGGACCCCACCCAGCCGCAGACCCAGCAGAGTCTGCCGACTTCTTCCGGTGTTGCAGGGGAAGAATTAAAACTGTCCGATATTACGCAGGAGGATTTGCTGGCAGATAATCTGCGCCTGCGCGCTCTCAACGGCGGTTTGACCGAGGAAGAATTCCAGGAGTGGATGCTGGATGAACAGAACGGTCAGTGGAGAAACAAGGTCATCTCCGACCCGTATGAGCCGGGTTCGGTATTTAAGCTGATTACCGCTGCGGCAGCGCTGGACAGCGGCAGTATCTCCATGAACAGCACCTATTACTGCATCGGCTACAAAGAGGTAGCGGGCAACAAGATTCACTGCTGGAAAAGGGACAACGGCGGTCATGATCTGCAGGACCTGACTCAGGCAATGAAACATTCCTGCAACCCTGCCTTTATCGAGATCGGTCAGCAGACCGGCGTGGAAAACTTTACCACCTATTTTGACCGCTTCGGCTTGGGCGACCTGACGGGCATTGACCTGCCGGGTGAAGCGGACAACAGCAGTATGCACTACAACGCCAAAACGATGGGTATTTCGGAGCTTAGCTCGAGCGCCTTCGGTCAAACCTTCAAGGTCTCCTCGTTGCAGCTGGTGACCGCCCTGTCGGCAGCGCTCAACGGCGGCAACCTGATGCAGCCGTATGTGGTCAAACAGATCATCGACTCGGACCGCAACATCGTGGAGACCACCGAGCCGACCGTCAAACGACAGGTCATCTCGAACAGACCTCGCAGAAGGTCTGCTATCTGGGAGAACAGGTCGTAGCCGGCGGTAGCGATGCCTCCGGTCGAAATGCAGCAATCCCGGGCTACCGCATCGGCGGTAAGACAGGCACCTCCGAGAAGCTGGATAACTTCGACGAAAACGGAATACAGTACGGCAACATTCTTTCCTTCGTGGGCTTTGCACCGGCAGACGACCCGAAGATTGCTGTGCTGGTCGCGCTGGATGAGCCGGTAGTAGGCAACGCGCAATCTTCCACCATTGCAGCGCCGGTCGTCGGCGCAATGCTGGAGGACATCCTGCCTTACTTAGGCTATGAGCCGTCCTTCACCGACGCACAAAGGAGGAGCAGGACGAGGTCACCGTCAAAAACTATGTCACTGCCAAACCGCATGAGGCACAGGCGACCATCCGTGCTGCCGGACTCAAGACCGAGATTGTCGGTCAGGGCAAGTACGTTCTCAAGCAGGTGCCGGAGGCTGGCAAGACCCTGCCATACGGCGGAACCGTTATCCTCTACACCGATGAAAACGAAGCTAACAGCAGCGGAACGGTTCCTGACGTATTAGGACGCAGCGTTTCGGATGCAAACCAGCTGATTACCAACGCAGGATTCAACATTAACATTGTTGGTTCTGTGCCCGAGGGTGCGGAAGAGGTGGTCGTTACACAGGACCCACCTCCCGGCTCCAGTGCGGAAACCGGCTCGATTATCACTGTCAACATTGACCCGGAGGCAGAACAGCAACAACAGCAGCAGGAGGGTCAGGCGACCGGTCAGTAGCATGAGATGAAATCACGATAGAGAAGAGGAGAACAGATGCAGCTGCAAACACTTTTTGCAGAGGTTTTGCCAAACAACCGCCTCCCCGCACAGCAGGTCACCTCGGTGACCTGCGATTCCCGCCAGTGCAGAAGGGCAGCGTGTTCGTCTGTATCCGGGGAACTTTGGGCGACGGGCACAACTATGTGGCGCAGGCGCTGCAAAGGGGAGCGGTCTTTGTGGTGGCACAGCAGGATTGCAAAATCCCCAATCAGCTGCTGGTGGAGGACACCCGTCGGGTGTATAGCCAGCTGTGCGCAGCGTTTTTGGCTACCCAGCCAGAAAGATGCAGCTGCTGGCATTGACCGGCACCAATGGCAAAACCACCAGTGCTGGATGCTCCACCATGCGCTGGGTCATCTGGGAATCAAGGCGGGTCTGATTGGAACCATCTGCAACCGCATCGGGGAATCGCTCACTCTGCCTGCGCGCTACACCACACCCGATGCTGGGAGCTTCAGCAGCTGCTTGCCATGATGTTTAAGCAGGGATGCACCCATGTGGTGTTGGAAGCTTCTTCACAGGCAATCGAGCAGCAACGGTTGTACGGCTGCCAGTTTAGCTGTGCGGCCTTTTTGAACCTGACGCCGGAGCATCTGGACATACATGGGGACGTCGAGCATTATTTTCAGTCGAAGGCAATGCTGTTTGAGCAGTGCGATCGGGCACTGGTTCGCATCGACGACCCGTATGCCAAACGTCTGTTTCAGGATTTGCAGGGCAAAGGATGCCGCTGCTGACCTTTGGCAGGGAGCAGCAGGCGATGCTGCGGGCAGAGCAGATTCAGCTGTTCAGCGACCGGTGTGAATCGACCCTGTGCTTTCAAGGGGAGCACCGTCAGGCAAAACTGCCGTTGCCGGGGGAATTTTCGGTGGAAAATCTGATGGCAGCGGTGGGGATGTTGTTGCAACTGGGATTGCCGTTTGCAGAAAGTGTCGATGCGGTGTGCAGCTGCCGGGTGTGCCGGGCAGAACCGAGGTGTGTGTCAGCAGCGGCGGCATTACCGTGCTGCGCGACTATGCCCATACGCCGGACAGCCTGCGCAAGGTGCTGCGCGCCATCCGCAAGGACTGCGAGGGCAGACTGCTGGTGGTCTTTGGTTGTCCGGGCAGGCGCGACCGAAGCAAACGTCCGTTGATGACACAGGCGGTTTGCGAAAACGCAGACCTTGTCGTGATGACAGCGGACAATCCGCGAGAGGAGCCGCTGGAGCAGATTTTCTCGGATGCCCTTGCCGATGTTCGTGCAGGCTGGCAGCTGCGGGTCATCCCCGACCGCGCCGAGGCAATCCATTGGGCGATTTCCTGCTGCCGCAGGGGAGATGTTCTCCTGCTGGCGGGCAAAGGACATGAAAATTATCAGGTGCTGGCGGACCGTACCATCTTGTTTGATGAAAAGCAGCTGGTCCGACAGGAGTTTGAACGAAGAAAAACAGAAAGTTAGCGGTTGTACGGCGAATTTTTACAGAAAAAGGATTTCATTTGCTGTACAATATGATATAATGATTCTCTGCGGGCAGTTGTCCGCAAAATAAGCCGGAGCTTCCGGCTGTCAATGGAGGGTTTTTCAATGATGCGGCCAATGACATTGGGCGAAATTGCAGCGGCTGTCGGCTGTACAGACAGCTATTTTTAGATAACAACGCCAAAATTACATCCATCTCCACCGATTCCGTCCTCAGCCGGAGGACGGCGACCGCGAAAGTTGCCTGTTTGTGGCGCTACGCGGAGAGGTCTTTGATGGACACGCGTATGTGGGTGCGGCTTTGCGCAATAAGGCGCAGTATGCGCTGGTGGATAAAAAGGGTGCAGAAGAATACTGCAAGGAGCTGCCGGCACAGCAGCTGATTGTCTGCGAAGACACCGAACAGGGATTTCTAGACCTTGCGGAAGCCTATCGGGATCGCTACCATTTTCGGATGGTAGGGGTAACCGGCAGCGTCGGCAAGACCACCACCAAGGAAATGATTGCGCAGGTGCTGTCTGCTCAGTTTGAAACCCTTAAGACCCAGGGCAACTTTAATAATCGGGTCGGTTTGCCCAAAACCCTGCTGGAGCTGGATGAGACGGTGCAGGCTGCGGTCATCGAGATGGGAATGAACCACTTTGGCGAGATTTCCGACCTGACCCGCCGTGCAAAGCCGGATGCGGCGGTTATCACCAATATCGGCGTGGCACATATCGAATATCTGGGTTCCAGAGGGCATCTTAAAAGCGAAGATGGAGATTACCGAGGGAATGACACCCGGCTCGCCGCTCATCCTCAACGGGGATGATGATATGCTGGCAACGGTGGATTGTCCGCAGTTTAAGACCATCTACTACGGAATGGAAAACAAAAACTGTCAGGTCAAAGGGAAGGACGTTCAGGAGGAAACGGCACAGACCCGCTTCACCATCCTTTGGAACGGGCAGGAGTTTCCGGCAGTCATCCCGACCATCGGCAAGCACAACGTGCTCAATGCGCTGGCAGCCTTTGCCGTCGGCATCGAATTTGGAATGCAGCCGCAGACCATCGTGGATGCACTGACCGGCTATAAGCCGTCGGGAATGCGTCAGCGGGTGGTACAACGCAGCGGCATCTGCGTGGTGGAGGACTGCTACAATGCAGGACCGGACTCGATGAAGGCAGCCATCCAGACCTTTGGCAGTATGCAGCGCCTGCAAAAGAAGCGCGGCAGAAAGATTCTGGTCATGGGCGATATGCTCGAGCTGGGTGACTATGCACAGCAGGCACATTATGAAGCAGGCGAGTGCGCAGGCAGAACAGACATCGACATCATCATCTGCGTCGGCGAGCTTTGTCAGGCGGCAGTCAAGGGCGCACAGGAGGTGTGCAGCAGCCGCCAGAAGGTGCTGCATTTTGATGACAAGGAGCAGCTGACCGAAAAGCTGCTGTCTTTGGTGCAGCCGGGAGATACCCTGTGGATCAAGGGCAGCCGCGGCATGAAGCTCGAGGAGGTCCTCTCCAGATTGTATGAGCGATTTTAACAGGCAGGATATTTCAGAATATCTCGGAGCATAAAGGAAAGGATTGACAGAAAATGAATTTTACTGCTTTGCTGATCACACTGGTCAGTGCGTTTTTAATATCCTCTGCGACAGGACTGTGGCTTATTCCATTCCTGCGCAGACTGCATTATGGGCAGACGATTCTGGACATTGGTCCGGCATGGCACAAATCCAAGCAGGGAACCCCACCATGGGCGGGTTGATGATGGTCATTGGTCTGATCGTGTCGGTGCTGGCAGGCTGGGCTACCCTGCACCTGTCAGGAAGAGGGATTGCCGATGCCTCCGAGGGCGGCAGCTTCTATCTGTTCGGCGGTGTGCTGATGGCGCTGGGCTTTGGACTGCTTGGCTTTCTGGATGACTACATCAAGGTGGTCAAAAGCGCAATCTGGGTCTAAAAAGCAGGACAGAAGTCGCTGGGTCAGCTGCTGGTGGCAGTGCTCTACCTGGCAGCGGAGTACATCTTTGCACCACACACCACCTTGTGGATTCCCTTTGCAGGGGAGTTTGACATTGGCTTTTTCTATTACCCGGTCATGCTGTTCATCATCATCGGTGCGGTCAATGCGGTCAACCTCACCGACGGGATCGACGGGCTGGCATCTTCGGTTACAATGGTGGCAGCCATGGGCTTTCTGGTCATTTCCTCCATCGAAGGCTTTGTGCAGATGAACCTGTTGGCAGCAGCGCTGGCTGGTGTCTGTCTGGGCTTTTGGTGTGGAACTTCCACCCGGCAAAAGGTATTTATGGGCGACACCGGCTCGATGTTCTTGGGCGGACTGGTGGTGGCTCTGGCGTTTGGACTGCGGATGCCGGTCATCCTTATTTTGTCGGAATCGTCTATGTAGCGGAAACCATGTCGGACATAATCCAGATTGGCAGTGTCAAGCTGACCGGCAAACGTGTTTTTAAAATGTCGCCGATCCACCATCATTTTGAGATGTGCGGCTGGAGCGAAGTCAAGATTGTTGCCGTCTTTTCGGCGGTGACAGCATTGGGCTGCATCATTGCAGTGCTGATGGTATTGTAAAGGCACAAAATTTTTGCGCCACAGTTTACAGGAAAGGCGGCGAGAGAATTGCGGGAACGCAGAAACCATCCATCTTCCAACAAAAGGCGGATGAATGTCACAGGAAGGATCCTCCAACGTTGTGCAATACCCGGGCAACCGAGCCGGGACCGGACGCACAGGCGGACCGACCCGATATAAGGCTTCCAGAAAGGCAGCGCCCAGCAAGGTGACCCCGCTGTATATCTGGGGGATTTTGATATTCCGTTTTTTGCTGTTGACTCTGGCTCTGTTGGGCTTTGGTCTGGTCATGCTGTTTTCTGCAAGCTATGCGCGCGCATATTATTATAAAGACAGCAGCTTTTATTACATCCGACGGCAGATTATGTGGTCGATTATCGGCGTGGTGGGCATGATTGCAGCCTCCTTTGTCAACTACCACTGGCTGAGAAGATTTGTCTGGCCGCTGTACGCCGTTTCGATTGCCCTGTGTATGGCGTGTTACCTGTTTGAGGCGGAAAACGGTGCGAACCGTTGGGTGCGCATCGGTCCGGTCAACTTTCAGCCGTCGGAGATTGCCAAATTTGCGCTGATTCTGCTGTTTGCTCACCTGATGAGCCGCGACCGGGACAAGATGGATCAGCTGTGGCTGGGAACGGCGCGTTATCTGGCGCTGTTTGGCGCAATGGCGCTGGTCATCCTGCCGCAGCCGCACCTGTCGGCAACGCTGCTGCTGCTGGGTATCACCCTGTCGATGATGTTTGTGGGCGGCTCGAAAATCAAGCACCTGATGGGTCTGGGTATGCTCGGCGTCAGCGGAATGGCAATCATCGTTCTGGCAATGCCGACCTTCTTTGCTGAGCGTTTTAACCATGTTTTGACCCGACTGACCTATTGGCTCGACCCGTTTTCCACCACCGACAGCGGTGCGTATCAGACCAAACAATCGCTGATGGCAATCGGCTCGGGCGGTCTGCTCGGCGTGGGATTGGGCGAATCCGTCAGAAGCAGCTGTATCTGCCGGAGGTGCAAAACGACTTTATCTTTGCTATTGTCTGCGAGGAGCTGGGCTTTGTAGGAGCGTGCCTGATCATCATCCTGTTTGCCCTGCTCATCTGGCGCGGCTACACCATTGCCCTGCACGCAAAGACCGATTTGGTATGCTGATTGCAGTGGGTATCACCACCCAGATTGGAATGCAGGTGATGCTTAATATCGCAGTTGTTACCAATACCATCCCAAACACCGGCATCAGCTTACCGATGTTCTCCTATGGAGGCACCTCGCTGTGTATGATTTTGGGTGAGCTGGGAATCCTGCTGGCGGTGTCGCGGCAGGGAATTTATGAAAAAGAGTGACCGCCTGCGGCACCCGGAAAATACCTTCTGAAAGGAATGGTCAACTATGAAAATACTATTTGCCTGTGGCGGGACCGGAGGACACATCAACCCGGCGATTGCCATTGCCTCCACCCTGAAGGCGAAGCAGCCGGATGCACAGATTTTGTTTGCAGGAAACCCAAAAGGAATGGAAGCAAAGCTGGTTCCGCAGGCGGGATTCGATTTTGCACCCATCACCATCAAGGGCTTCCAACGTAAGCTGACCTGGTTTAACATCAAATATAATATCTCCTCGCTATTTTATCTGACGACCGCCTCGGTGCGCTCCAAAAAGCTGATTGAGGGCTTTGGACCGGATTTGGTGGTCGGAACGGGCGGGTATGTCAGCGGTCCGATTTTGAGAAAGGCGGCGCAGATGGGGATTCGCACCGCATCGCACGAATCCAACGCTTTTCCCGGTGTGACCACAAAACTGCTTTCCCGCTATGTCGATGAGATTCTGCTGGCGGTGCCGGAAGCAAAGAAATATCTGGACCCCAACTGCAAAGGAGCTGGTGGTCGGCAATCCGGTTCGGGAGTCGATTGTCTATGCCGACCGCGGGCAGGCAAGGAAAAAGCTGGGAGTCGGGGATAAAATGTGCATCGTTTCCTTTGGCGGCAGCCAGGGTGCACACCGGCTCAATCAGGCGATGGCGGACTTGATTGCATGGCACACCAAAGAAGGCGGACCCTGCACCGGCAAGATCCACCACATCCACGCGACCGGAAAGTATGGGGTGGAGGATTTTCCGCAGATGCTTGCAGAGCGCGGCGCTGTCTTCAGGAAAATCCGAATGTAGATATCCGCGAATACATCAACGATATGGACGATTGTCTGGCGGCTGCGGACTGGTCATTTGCCGGGCGGGAGCCTCCACCCTCTCCGAGCTGGAGGCTGCGGGAAGAGCATCCATCCTGATTCCTTCGCCGAACGTGGCAGAAAACCACCAGTACCACAACGGGATGGTGCTGGTCAAAAACCAGGCTGCGGTCCTCATCGAGGAGAAGGATTTGAGCGGGCAGCGGCTGTGCAGTGAAGTCGAGCAGCTGGCAAACGACCCGCAAAGACTGCGCCAGCTGGGACAGAACGCCCAGAAGCTGGCGATGATCGATGCAAACGAGCGCATCTATGAAGAGCTGATGCGCCTGCTGCGTCAGCCAAAATAAGGATGTTCGCAGCTGAAATCGCACCATATAACAGGGAAAGGGACCAAACCTGCCCGCACAGCATAGTATGGCTTTGTAAACGAATCGTCGGTTCGAAGAAAAAGTCAGCAGAAAGGGCGGTGGATATGGACACAGATCGTTACATAGTGGAAGGGATGCACAGCTTGGAAGGGAAACGTGGGTACACGGTGCAAAAAATGCAGCTCTCCCCATCCTGGCAGCCTCCCTGCTTTGCGGAGATTGTGAGATAGAAAATTGTCCTGATTTGTCGGACATTCATGCGGCAGAAAATATCCTGCGGCATCTGGGCTGCCGCACCCACTGGGAGCAATCGCAGGGAAGCAAGGTGCTGTGTATACACAGCGAGGGTCCCTTTGTGTCGGAAATCCCAGACCAGCTGATGCGGGAGATGCGCTCGTCCATCGTCTTTTAGGAGCGATGATTGCCCGCTGCGGGCAGGCAAAACTGTCCTATCCGGGCGGGTGCGAGCTGGGACCCAGACCGATCGACCTGCATCTTTCTTCCTTAAAAAGCTGGGTGTCACCATCCGGGAGGACGGGGATATTTGGACTGTACCGCACCGAAGGGTCTGCATGGAGCGCAGATCACCCTGCCGTTCCCCAGCGTGGGCGCGACGGAAAATATCATGATTGCAGCCAGCATGGCACAGGGTGAAACGGTGATTCAAAACGCTGCGCGGGAGCCGGAGATTTTGGACTTGGCAGGCTTCCTGAACGCCTGCGGAGCCAAGGTGCGCATCCTGCCGGACGGCACGGTTGCCATCGAAGGCGTCAAGCAGCTGCACGGCTGCCGCTATCGGGTCATCCCGGACCGCATTGTGGCGGTTACCTACCTGTGCTGTTGTGCGGTGGCAAAGGGGAGCTGCTGCTGCGCGGCGTTCGACCGGACCATTTGAGTGCAGTGTTGCCGCTTCTGGAAGAGATGGGCTGTCAGCTGAAAACAGAGAAGGACACCATCCGCATCGTTTGCCGGCAGCCGCTGCGGGCGGTCAGCGGATTTCCACCATGCCTTACCAGGCTTCCCGACCGATGCCTTAGCGCCGATGATGGCAGCTGCCTGCACCGCACAGGGGACGACCATCTTTATCGAAAACATCTTTCAGGACCGATTCAAGCACGCCTGGGAGCTGTGCCGGATGGGAGCGGATATCAAAGCAGAAGGCAGGGGTTGCGGTGGTGCGCGGGTGCCCTGCCTGCACTGTGCGCAGGTTCGATGTACCGACCTGCGTGGAGGAGCGGCGCTGGTCATTGCAGCGCTGGGCGCCCGAGGAAAACAGTGGTGGAGGATATTCGCCATCTGCTGCGCGGATATGAGCATCTGGACCGGACAATCAACAGTCTGGGTGGATGTATCGTCCGCAAAACCATGTGAAAATAACGACCGGTCAACGAGTTGATCGGTTGCCGAAAGATAAAGAATCCTGTCAGAAAGGAGAAGCAAAATGCCACAAGCCCAGTCACGCGGCTCGCCAAAGGGCGGACCTTTCGCAAAATCAGAAAATATCTTTTTCCATTATATTTTTGCTTGCGGCATTTTGCCTCGCAATTTTGTTTGTGATGTGCTACACTGTCTTTTTTAAGCTGGATAAAATCCAGGTCAACGGGTGCAGCGTTTACAGTCAGGCACAGATCATAGATGAAATCGGAGCGCAGAAGGGAGAAAGCCTGTTCAAGGTCAACATCTCCAACGCAGAAAAGCTGCTGGTTGGCAAAATTGCCCTATGTGCGCTCGGTCAAAATCTCCAGACAGTTCCCGACCACCCTCAAGGTGGATGTCCAGGAGGAGAAGGTTCTGGGAGCAGTGTACACCAGCGAAGGTTTTGCCATCCTTTCCACAACCGGCAAGGTGTTGGAAACCAAGGTGCTTGCCCTGCGGGAAGGAATCCCCCGCATTGTCGGTCTGGTGGGATTGACCTATGAAACAGGTGGTTATCTGCGCAAGAGCGATACCAAGGATGGGGAGTTGCTTGACCAGATCAAGGTGTTGCAGGAGGTGCAAAGCAGCTTGCAGCAAACCAGCTGACTGACATCACCTACTACGATGTAGGAGATATTTTTGAATATCGAGGTGATGTTGGAGGACAAGCTGCTGCTCAAACTGGGCTCTGCCAGTGAAATGGATTACAAGCTGGAATTTATCAGCAAGGTTCTGGCAGGCAAAAATCGGGTGAGGAGGAGTTTGAGCAGGTGCCGGAGGAAGGGACCCTCGACTTCAGCAGTCCGCCTGCGCTGCACACCATGTCCATCAGCATCGACAAGGTTAAAAATGAAGAAGCCTATCTGGACTACGGCTCCAATCAGCTGCAACAAACTGACAATATCGCAGGCGGACAGCAGTCGGAACCGCTGCAAACAACTCCGGTTGAAACGCCGGAGGAACAGCAGACCACAGAAGAACAGCCGACAACTTCCGAGCAGCAGTCGAATCAGCAGCCTCAAAACGACCAGCAGCCCGCCGAGCAGTCACAGAGCCCGCTGGAGGGACAGCAGCCGGTGCAGAACAGCGGACCACAGGTCATCAACGGGGTGGTGATTGGCGGCGACAGTACGGAACAAGGCAACACGCAAAACCAAACACCACAGACAAATACTACACCACCGGCAAGCGCTTCGGGTACGCCGCAGCAGAACACCGCACCGCAGGTCAACAGCTCAGGCACGACCCAGCCTAATACTGCACCGCAGGTGAACGGCTCGGATACGACAGCAGGTTCGTCGGGAGGACAAAACCAATCTCCGCAGACCGGCACTCCCAACGCGGCAGGACAGTCCGGGGTGTTCAACGCACCCAGTCAGGCTCCAATCGTCAACGGAGGGTAAATTTTAGTCAAAAAGCACAGAAGCAACTGCAATCTATTTGCTATTTTTAGAATTTGTCTTTTTATGCAATCTTCTATTGAAAAATATATGAAAATCTGATACCTTATATATGTATACTTTTATCTTTTCATTTGTTTTGTCAGTAGATTTCCCCATGAAGCAGGAAAACGGGAACTATGGATAAATTTTGATGATAGCTTCCATCTTGTATGCTGGAGATAAAACTTAGGAGGAACGAAAAGATGATGGCGAATTTTGAACTCGACAACGATTATGATGGCGTAGAAGTGACCATAAAGGTCATAGGCGTCGGCGGCGGTGGCGGAAACGCAGTCAACAGAATGATTGAAGGCGGCATGCAGGGTGTGGAATTTATCTCCATCAACACCGATGCGCAGGCGTTAAAGAACTCGAAAGCCAGCCAGAAGATCGTCATTGGCGACCGTCTGACCAGAGGACGCGGAGCAGGAGGCGTTCCCGAGAGAGGTCAGAAGGCAGCGGAAGAAAGCCGCGATGAGATTGCAGCTGCAATCAAAGGCTGTCAGATGATTTTCATTGCAGCCGGCATGGGCGGCGGCACCGGCACCGGAGCGGCTCCTGTTGTGGCACAGGTGGCAAAGGAAATGAACATCCTGACGGTCGGTATCGTGACCAAGCCGTTTGAATTTGAGGGCAAAAAAGAGAATGGAACAGGCAGAGCGCGGCATCGCAACCCTCAAGGAAAATGTGGATGCCCTAGTCGTTATCCAGAACGAGCGTCTGCGTCTGGTTTCGGAAACCAAGATCACCCTGCTCAACGCCTTTGCAGAGGCAGACAACGTCCTCAAGCACGGCGTACAGAGCATCTCCGACTTGATTTACACACCGGGTCTTATCAACCTCGACTTCGAGGACGTTTGCCAGATCATGCGCGGCGCAGGCTCCGCGCACATGGGTGTCGGTCGTGCAAGCGGCAAGGACAAGGCAGAGATTGCTGCAAAGGCAGCCATCTCTTCTCCACTGCTCGAATCTTCGATCGACGGTGCAGAGAGGGTCATCCTCAACATCACTGCTCCATCGGATATCGAGCTGGACGAGGTCAACGGCTGCGGATATGATCCGCGCCTGTGCGCATCCTGATGTCAACCTCATCTTCGGTGTTGCGTTTGACGACAGCTTGATGACGAGATGGTGGTCACTGTCATTGCGACCGGCTTTGAGCTGGACAAAAACTTTGACATCCCGGATTATCGCTTTTAAGGCAGCTTCCGCAGAGGAGCCAAAGCAGACAGCCGAGAAGAATGACTACGACCGTCAGGACGATGACGATGAGCCGTATGACATCATGGCACTGTTTGGTCAGAGAAGATAGTCTACATAAGCAAAATAAAAAAGGAAACCGGAATCTTCCGGTTTCCTTTTTGTTTTATCGTTTGTTTTGTTCGGCAATGCGCTCGGCAAGGTCGTTGAGATAGACCCAGCGCTCCATCTTTTGCGCAAGCTGTTCCTCCAGCTCCTCTTTTTCCTGCGTCAGCTGTTGCAAGGCGGTGTAGTCACTGGAATTACTGCGAATCTGCTGTTCGGTTTCCTCAATCTTTTCTTCCAGCTCGGCGATGACCCGGTCAATCTGCTCGTACTCCCGCTGCTCTTTAAAGGAAAACTTCAGTTTCTCCCGCTGGTTCCTTCCGTCGCGCTTTTCTCCATTGGAGACCGATGCAGCGGACTGCTTTTTTGATTCGTTCCTGCTCGGCTACATCGGCGCGGTAGTCGGCATAGCCGCCGGTGTAGTGGCGCACCTCTCCGTTTCCGGCAAGGACAAAGACGTGGTTCATCAGCTTGTCCAAAAAAAGTAGCGGTCGTGGCTGACAGCGATGACGACGCCGGGAAAGCTCTCCAGATAATCTTCCAGCACCGCCAGCGTTTCGATGTCCAGGTCGTTGGTCGGTTCGTCCAACACCAGCACGTTCGGTGCTTCCATCAGAACACGCAGCAGATACAGCCGACGGCGCTCTCCGCCCGACAGCCGCCCGATTTCGGTGTATTGCAGCTCACTGGGGAAAAGGAATTTTTCCATCATCTGTGAGGCAGAGAGGGTGCCTTCGGGTGTTTGAATCTCCTGTGAGATGCTGCGGATGTAATCCACCGCCTTGACCGAAGGGTCAAACTCTTCCCCGATGAAGGATTCCGGGAGAAGTATCCAATCTTGACGGTGTCGCCGCGGACGATGCTGCCGCTGTCCGGTTTCAGCAATCCGCAAATCATCCGCACTAGGGTGGTTTTTCCGTAGCCGTTGGGTCCGATGATGCCGATGCGGTCGCCGCGCAGCAGGTTGTAGCTGAAATCGCGGACCAACTGCTTCCCGTCGAAGGCTTTGGAAATGTTGTCGATTTCGATGATCTTGCGACCTAAGCGGGAGGAGAGAGCGGAGACCTCCAGCTTGGACTGGTCAGGGACATACTCGCTGTTCTTCAGCTGCTCAAAGCGATCGACGCGGAACTGTGCCTTGGTGCTTCTGGCGCGTGCGCCGCGCTGAATCCAGGCAAGTTCCTTGCGGTACAGGCTCTGGCGTTTGCGCTCGGTGGCAAGCGCCATCTCCTCCCGCTGTGCCTTCAGCTCAAGATATTGTGAATAGTTGGCAGGGTAGGAGTAGAGCTTGCCGTGGTCCAGTTCGACGATGCGGTTGACCACCCGCTCCAAAAAAGTAGCGGTCGTGGGTGACCATCAGCAGAGCGCCCTGAAGCGTTTGAGGTAGCCCTCCAGCCACTCGACCATCTCGTTGTCGATATGGTTGGTCGGCTCGTCCAGAATCAGCACCTCGGCTTCGGCAGCAAGGGCACAGGCAAGGGCAACCCGACGTTTTTGTCCGCCGGAAAGCTGTGCAATCTTCTGCTCATAGTCCCCAAGACCCAGCTGGTTGAGGATGCTTTTGCACTGGTATTCGTCCGCCTGCTGGATGACCTTGGCATCTTTGGCTCTTTCCTCGTCGATGGCAACGCCCTTCATCACCTGCTGCAGGACGGTGGTTTCGCCGTCAAACAGCGGGTTCTGGGGAAGATAGGCGACGCGAACACCGCCGGTGCGGGTGACGATGCCGCTGTCCGGTGGGTCGATGCCCGCCATCACCTTGAGCAGGGTGGATTTTCCGGTTCCGTTGATGCCAATCAATCCGATTTTTTCCCCTTCGCCGATGGCAAGCGAGCAGCCGTCCAACAGCTGGCGTTCGCTGTATCCTTTATATACTTTTTCTGCACTGAGTAAAATCAAGGCAAAAGCCTCCGTTTCTGTATTTGGGTAAAAAGGAACAAGTCCTATTGAATCATTATACTATGCGCCTTTGTTAACCGTCAATGACCCGCACAGAAAAAGCAAGGCGGACAGAAAGTTGCGTGGAAAGCAGGAAAGGGTATGCTAGAATGAAAGAAACAAGAACGCTTCGGAAAAACAGAACATCACTATGAAAGAAAGGGGGCAGGATGAAAAAAACAACTCTGTCTAAAAAGCAGTCGACAAAACAATCCCTTTTGGCGGATTGTTTGATTGGAATCGCGATGGAAAAGAAAGCCTGAGCGAACAGTGGCTTGCCTAACGGATTTTGAAGAGTGCAGCAAGTTTGATGACGATGAAGAAGAGGAAGATTACGAGTAGAAATCCGTGCTGTGATAAAGAAAACCCGACAGGAATTATCCCTGTCGGGTTTTGCTTATTTTGATAGGATTGGATTTTACAGCACAACATAAAAGACAACTGCCAGAAAGTGGAAAAAAGTGCCCAGCAGGATAAAGACATGGAACAGATCATGGAATCCGAAACGATCGGAGATGTTTGGCTTCTTTAAAATATAGAAAACAGCACCGATGGAATAGGCAATGCCTCCTGCCAGCAGCAAACCGATGGCTCCGGTAGGCATCAGGCTCAGTGCTTTCCAGTCGAAGATGATTGCCCAACCCATCAGCAGGTAAAATCCGGTGTACAGTGCGCGAGGGCGTTCATCCAGAACATTTTGACGAAGATACCACACAACGCTACTGCCCAGATGCCCAGGACAAAGAGGATTCCGTGTGCGCCCTCCATGAATTTTAAGCAGATGGGTGTGTAAGAGCCGGCAATCAGTACATAGATCATGGCGTGGTCCAGCTTGCGCAGATACTCCTGCTTCAATACAGGACCGTTGTAATAGTGATAGATGGAGCTGGCACTGTACAAAGCCAGCATCGAGCCGCCAAAAGCCAGAATAGAAACAAACATCCGTGCAGAAAAATTGCCGGTCAGATTGTTCAAAACAAATAAAAAAGACGGTGCCGACCACCGCAAAGATGACGCCCAGAAAGTGGGTGTAGCTGCTCATCGGTTCACGAGCATTTTTAAAATAACTATACATGGTGTTCCTCCTGACACAAAGTAGTTTTAAAAACTATTTTATGTAATCTATAATAACAAATACAGAAGAGTTTTGCAATACATCTTGAAAATTTTTAAAAATAATATAAAATAGAAAACAGCAATCCGCTTCCTTTTGCAAATTCCTTTGGCAAGGGAGAGTTTGGAGGAAAAAGGAATGGAAATAAAAAAGAGAAGCTTGAACAAATCATCAATCAGTCCGCCAACCCCAGCAGACTGGAGCCGGAGCAGATACCGGAGCTGGAATTGTACATCGACCAGATTTTGATGCTGTTTGAGGACAAGCTGGGAGAAAACCGCCGTCGGGAGAACGATAAGATTTTGACCAAGTCGATGGTGAATAATTACAGCAAGGAAAAAATGATTCGTCCGATGCGCGGAAAAAATACAGCCGCGAACAGATTTTGCAGATTCTGATGATCTGCAATCTGAAAAATGTGCTCTCGATTGGGGACATCAAACAGGTGATGACCCTGCTGATGGCGGAGGGCGTGCAGGCAAAAGGAATGCAGGAAATCTTTGAGAAGGACCGAGAGCCAGAAGGAGCTCAAAGAAAGCATCAACGTTATGGTGGACCGCCTTAAACAGAATTATGATGAAGAGATGGACACGATCGCGCTGGTGTCGCTGCTGTTGAGCTTTGCGGGGATAGCGGCTTATTGCAGAAAGACATCGGAGGCAATTATTGACCGCTTTTTATCGAAGATACAAAGGAAAAAATACAAAATAAAAATAAGCAGGGACCGCATTTCACCCGATGCGGTCCCTGCTTATTTTTTATTACACAACCAAAAGAGAGAAGATATCATGTATGAATATGCACATATAGTAACAGACACTGAGGGTGAAATCAAGAGGTTGTCAGCTAAAAAAGGCTTTATTTTGCTAAAAACGTCAAATTATGCAAAAGGTGATTTTTGAAGGGTGGAAAATATATCCAATTTGTTAAATAAAAAACAAGCCCCTGCTTTGGCAGGAGCTTGCAAAAGTGGCAGGAAAGTTTATTTTTGTTCACACAGTAAATCGGCAACATATAAGCCGTTGGCAGCTGCCTGAGAAAGCGAACGGGTAAAGCCTGCGCCGTCTCCGACAGCATAGATGTTTTCGCAGCCACAGAGTTTAAAGTTTTCGGTTTGCGGACGTGCTGAATAATATTTGCATTCAATGCCGTACAGCAGGGTGTCATAGTTGGCAGTACCCGGCGCTACGGCATCCAGAGCGTGCAGCGTTTCGATGATGTTGTCCAGCTGACGTTTTGGCATACACAGGCTCAAATCGCCTGGAACGGCATTGAGGGTCGGCTGGGTGGTAGAAGCTGCCAGCCGCTTGGGGTCGGTGCGGCGTCCGTTTTCCAAATCGCCCAGACGTTGTACCAACACGCTGCCGCCGGAGATGAGGTTGGCAAGGCTGGCGACGTGCCGCGCATAGTCGATTGGCTGTTTAAACGGCTCGGTGAAGCGGATAGTGGAGAGCAGGGCAAAGTTGGAATTTTCGGTCTTTCTGCTCTGGTCGCGGTAGGAGTGACCGTTGACGGTCAAAACGCCGTCGGTGTTTTCGGTGACGACGCTGCCGCGCTCGTTGAAGCAGAACATCCGGGTGGTGTCCCCGTACTGCTTGGAGCGGTACCAGATTTTCGGCTCGTAGATTCGTTTGGAAAAATCTTCCCACACGATGGCAGGCAACTCAACGCGCACGCCGACATCCACCTGGTTGTTGCTCAGTTCGATTTGGTTGCGGGCACACCATGCGGAGAAAAAGCGGCTGCCCACACGACCAACGGCAAAGATGATTTTGCCTGCCTTTGCAGCTGCTGTCGCCCTGTGCACTGTGCATCTGAATTTGCATCGTTTCACGGTCGACATCGGTCACCTCGGTTTCGGTGATGATGTCACAGCGGGTGCGCAGCTGTTCAATCAGGCGTCGCATCGTTTCAAAGTTGGAGTCGGTGCCCAGATGCTTGAGCTGTGCCTGGTTCATGTGCAGGTCGTGGCTCAGGCAAAGTTTTTTAGCTCGTTGTCCGGCAGGAAGCGCTCGGTGGTCGCACCGAAGGAAACCAGAATCTTGTCAGCTTGCTCGATGTAGTCGATGACTGTCTGCGGCTTTAAAAAGTCGGTCAGCCAGCCGCCGTATTCGGTGGAGATGACATACTTGCCATCCGAAAATGCGCCGGCGCCGGCAAGACCCTCCATAATGGCGCAGGAAGGGCATTTGATACACTTGTCTACCTTTTTGGTGACAATCGGGCAGCTGCGTTTTTCAATCGTGTGTCCTTTCTCGATGATGCAAACCGAGGCAGATGGATCCCTTTCGGTGATGCGGTAGGCAGCCATCAGTCCCCAATGCCGCCGCCGATGATGGCAATGTCGTAATAGTTTTTCATTTTAAATAACCCCTGAAAAGGATGTTACACGGCGAAGCCGTTGCGAAGCCGTTGCGAAGCCGTTGCGAAGCCGTTGCGAAGCCGTTGCGAAGCCGTTGTACATCCGGTGATAAAATCAGGTAATAACTTTTCTTCTGTTCTGTCTTTTTTCCATTGCTCATGCCATTTTATTTTACCACATTTGCTCTCAAAATTCCAGTTTCCCCAATCATTGAATCAGGTAAAAATATGCTATACTGAAAATAAAGGAACAGAAATTTGCGTGGAGGATGCACCATGATAACAGAAGATAAAATCCATTTGGCATTTTTTATGTGTAGTTGTTTTGGCAGTTTGCTTGATGGCAGGCTTTTTCTGCAAGCCTTTGTTTCTTCTGACAGGCATTGCTCTGGCAGGGTATCTGTGGGTTGATAAACGGTATTTGAGATGTCCCAAATGTGGTGGATTTGAAAATCTGGACAGACTGTTTTATGCCAAGAATCATCTTTACCGTTGTCGGCATTGTGGAGAACTCATCAAAATCAAAACAAAGTGACGGGGGAGCTTACAGCGCAAACCGGTTTGAAAAGCGCAGTGGAGATAGATGGCGTATTTTACTTTTACCAAAATCACCCAAAAGGACCGTCAGGAGGCAAATGCCCCTCATTTGAGGATTGAAAAAAGGAGAAGAAAATGGTAAGATAAATAAAAGTAATGTTGAATAAAGGGGAGATTGGATGAGAAAAATTTTGCGCTTCATTACGCAGAGGGTAGTCTTGACCGCTCTGCTGATTGTGTTGCAGGCGTTGCTGCTGTTTGGGATCATCTGGAAGCTGAACAATTACTTTGTTTATTTTACGCTGCCAGTGTGCTGCTCAGTCTGCTGCTGACTTTGCGCATCATTAACAACAAGAGTAATCCTGCCTTCAAGATTGCATGGCTTATTCCCATACTGTTGTTCCCGGTGCTGGGCGGACTGGTCTATCTGGTGTTCGGCTCGGACAGAACCGGCAAGTACATCCGAAACAAGATGGGCAGAATCGAAAAAAGAGATGCAGGACGGTATCAGCAAGGCAAACGAGCGTTCGGGCATTGAAAAAATGCCGCCGGATGTGGTCAATCAGTCGCACTATATCTCCAACAGCGCACACTGTCCGCCTTACAAGAACACAACGGTGGAGTATCTGCCGATGGGTGAGGTCAAGTTCGAACGGATGGTGCAGGAGCTAAAGAAAGCCAAGCGTTATATCTTCATGGAATACTTCATCATTCAGGAAGGCACCATGTGGAACACCATTCTGGATGTGCTGGAGGAAAAGGCGAAGGAGGGCGTGGATGTCCGTGTCATCTATGACGATATGGGCTGCATCCTGACCCTGCCGACCGGATATGAAAAGACCCTGCGGGAAAAGGATATCCAGTGCCAGATTTTTAACCCCTTCATTCCAATCTTGTCCAGCCATTTTAACACCCGTGACCACCGCAAGATCTGTGTCATCGACGGTAACGTCGGCTTTACCGGCGGCATCAACCTTGCCGATGAATATATCAACGGCTATGAAAAGCATGGTCACTGGAAGGATACCGCCATCCTGCTGAAAGGAGAAGCGGTGTTCAGTCTGACCACCATGTTCCTGTCGATGTGGGACTATCTGATTAAAAAAAGAGGGCGAGGACTACGCTGCCTACTACCCGGACAGCTGGGACGAGAATGCACAGGGTATCGTCCAGCCGTTTGCAGATAACCCGTTGGATGACGAAGCGGTGGGAGAAACGGTCTACCTCAACCTCATCAACAAGGCAAAACGTTATGTATACATCACGACCCCATACCTCATTTTGAGCAACGAGATGGTGACTGCGATGAACACCGCAGCAAAAAGCGGCGTCGATGTCCGCATCATCACCCCGCATGTGCCGGATAAATGGTATGTACACGCAGTATCCCGCAGCTACTACGAGATGCTGGTGGAAGCCGGTGTAAAATTTATGAGTACACCCCTGGTTTTGTTCATGCAAAGACCTTTGTGGTGGATGACGAGTACGCGGTGGTCGGCACTATCAATCTGGACTACCGCAGTCTCTACCTGCACTTTGAGTGCGCTGCCTGGATGTACAAAAGGCACGATGTGCGGGACGACTTTTTAAAGACCCAGCAGATGAGCGAGATTACCCTGGAAGAGTGCAGAAACATCTCCATCCCGCGCAGACTGGGACGTTCGGTCCTGCGTGTGCTGGCACCATTGATGTAACAAAGCAAAAGCAGGTAAGGAAACAAGAGTTTCCTTACCTGCTTTTTATGTTGCCCTTCGTCAGCTAAAACAGCTTGGTCAGATAGTCAGACAGAGCGGAGCTGTCGGTAAAAGTCAAAAAAGTCGTCCGCTTCAAAGCGGATGGTGCGGCTGGGTGTGCTGCTTCCCAGCATCCCGATGCGCAGCAGCTCATAATCCTCTCGGGTCAGCTCGTTGGCGCCTGCCTGCATTCCGTCGTGGTAGCTTTCTGTGCCGTTGGCGCTGGTGGAGTACAATCCGTCCTGCACCACTGCGCCGTCCTCCAGGCGAATAACGCTTTCTTCCGTTTCGGTTCCCATCTCTCCTGCGTGGGTGATGACCGCTTTGTGATAGAGGATGGTTCCCTGACCGTTTTGATAGATGGAAAATTCCAGCTCAGGGGAGGGGTTGGATACCGAAAGCTGCCCAGCTCTTTTCGATGGAGTCACCCAAGCGGTAAACGATGCTGCCGATAGCGCAGATAGTCGTCGTATAAGAAAAATCAGTTCATCAGCGCCGTCGCCGTCCAAATCCAAGCAAAAGGCACGTCCCATCTGCTCGCTCATCACCACATCGTCGGCAAGTTCATTCCATTTTGTAGCCCAGACCTCCTGCAAAATCGTCGATCAGCTGTGAAGTAGAAGCCGCTTCTTCACTGTTTGAGCCGCAGATTCCGTTTCGGTCGAAGTGGGCGGCGGTTGTTGCTCCTTTTGCAGCTTGAAGAGCAGCCTGCCAGAGCGACCAGCAGCGCAGCGCACAGCAGCAGGGAAAGAGATTTATTCAAATATGTTCGCATTATCATCCCTCCAGATGGAAATTTCTTTGGTACGATTTATTATACCATATCCGTTCGGTGAAAAAACAGAAGAAGGATGAACAAACTATTGTTTTTCTCCCGCTCCAAAATCATGCAGCTCAAAGCAGGCAGCAAAATAAAGCCGCCGTTGCAGGCAGGGAAGCGGTCGTCGGCGTTGTGGAAAGCAGCAGACGGCAATCTGCAATCTTGTCGGCAGGGTAGCGGTGGTACCCCGATTGAGAGATTGAGCAGCAGAATCAATTCTTCTCCCGCGCTGTCCCGCCGCGCCAGCGAAAAGATTTCAGGTTGAGTCTGCCCCATATCCAGCCGGAAAAATAAAGCGCTGTTGTAGTCCTGCTTCCCCACAGGGCAGGATGTGTTTGATAGAGAAAATCCAACTGCTGCACAAAGCGGAAAAACTGCCGGTGGGCAGGGTAGTCCAGCAGGTTCCAGCCAAGCTGTTTTTCCTCGTCCCATTCCTTAAATTCCGCCACCTCATTGCCCATGAAGGAGAGCTTTTTGCCCGGATGAAAATAAAAGTATGCATACAAACAGTACAGCTGGTCAAACTTTTCTTCGTAGCTTCCCAAAGCTTGTCGATGATAGTCTTTTGCCGTGTACCACCTCGTCGTGGGAAAAGGGGAGGAGGAACAGGTCGTTATAAAAATAGCTCATCGAGAAGAGCAGCTGGTTTTTGTGCGCTGCACGCTGCTCAAACGGAGTGGCAAAGTAATCAAGGGTGTCGTGCATCCAACCCATGTCCCACTTGTAGTCAAAGCCAAGCCCGCCATAAACCACCGGAGCGGTGACCTTGATGAAGTCGCTGGAATCCTCGGCAATCAGCATCACCTGTGGGTGGTTTTGGGACATGGCATAGTTGGTGGTGCGCAAAACCAAAGCCCGGGCTCATTGAGTCCATCCTCCTTCCTGCCGTTGTGGTAGATGAGGTTGAGACCGCATCATAGCGGATGCCGTCAAAGTGGTAGACCGAACACCAGAAATCCAGCGAGGAGCGCAGAAAGCTGAGGACGTGCGGCTTGGTGAAATCGAACAGCGCACTTCCCCATTGGCTGAATCGGGCGTTCGGGTCGTTCGGCTCATACAGGCAGGAGCCGTCGAACTGCAAAAGAGCGTGGCTGTCCAGCACAAAGTGGGTGGGCACAAAATCCAAAATCACTCGATGCCCGCCCGGTGGCAGCGGTCGATAAACTGCATCAGCCGGACAGGCGAGCCGTAGCGGCTGGTGGCGCTGAAATAGCCGGACACCTGATACCCCCACGAGGCGTCCAGCGGATGCTCGGTGAGCGGAAGCAGCTCGATGTGGGTGTAGCCCATCTTCTGCACATACTCGATCAGCGGCTGCGCCAGCTCGTCGTAGGAGTAAAAGCGTTCACTGTCCGTTTTGTCCTTGACCCGCCAGAACCGGCGTGCAGCTCATAGATGTTCATGGGGCGGTTATAGTTTTTCTCCCGCTGCGCCATATAAGCCTCGTCCTGCCAGCGGTATCCCTCCAGAAAGCGGATGACCGAGGCAGTACCGGGCGCAGCTCGCTGCCAAAGGCAAACGGGTCGGCGCGGTCCATGAGCTGCCCGTCCGCTGTGGTGATTTGGTATTTATACATCTGACCTTCCTGCGGTTCGGAAGAGGTGAGGGTCCAAACCCCGCAGTCGAGCCGCTGCATCTGCCAGGGCTGCCAGCAGTTAAATGTACCAATGAGGGCGACATTTTGCGCATAGGGAGCATAGACAGAGAAGCGGACTTTGCGTATCCCGTCTTCCCATACGGGGTGTGCGCCAAACTGCCGGTAGCCGTGTGAGCTGCCACCGCGCAGATAGTTGAGAAGAGAATCCATGTTCATGCTGACACCTTTCTCCATCGGGGAAATAAGTTTCCGCTGCGATGGACGCGTTTTCTTTATTATATCGGATTTGCCGACAAAAGCAAAGAAAGAATTGTGAAATAAAAAATATCGACAATCTTTTGTCAACCTATTGCAAAATTATAGAGATGTTGCATAATAGAAACAGGAAAATCCGAAGGGTTTTCCAACAAGTGTATTTTAGAAAGTGAGGCAGGAAATATGAGGATCGGAAGCGTTAGGGAAATTAAGAAATTTGAGTACCGTGTTGGTCTGACTCCAGATAACGTAAAAAGCTATGTCAACGCAGGACACCAGGTTTATATCGAGCGCAATGCCGGTGTTGGCTCGGGATTTATGACAGAAGACTATGTCAAAGCAGGAGCCACCATTTTGGAAACCGCACGAGAGGTCTGGGAAACTGCCGAAATGATTGTCAAGGTAAAAGAACCGCTTCCTGATGAATACCAGTATTTCCGCAAGGGTCAGATCATCTATACCTATCTGCATCTGGCAGCAGACCGCGCCTTGACCGATGCCATGCTGTCTTCGGGTGTTTCCGGTGTTGCTTATGAAACACTGGCGGACAAAACGGCTATCTGCCGCTGCTGGCGCCGATGAGCCAGATTGCGGGTAGACTGAGCGTGCAGGAAGGCGCCAAATATCTGGAAAAACTTTACGGCGGCTCGGGCGTGCTGCTCTCCGGTGTGCCGGGGTACCCAAGAGCCAATGTCGTCATCTTAGGCGGCGGCAGTGTCGGTACCAACGCCTGCAAAATCGCAGTCGGCATGGGAGCCAACGTCACCATCATGGACATCAACATCCATCGGCTGGAATATCTGACGACATCTTTGGCGCACGAGTGCAGACCCTCTACCCAACGATGTCAACGTAGAAAATGCTTTGAAGACAGCGGACTTGGTGGTGGTGCTGTGCTGATTCCGGGCAAAAAGGCGCCGAAGATTATCCGCCGCTCCTACCTGCGTGAGATGCGCCCGGGTTCGGTCATTGTGGACGTTGCCGTTGACCAGGGCGGATGCTGTGAAACGACCCAGATGACCTACCACGACGCCCCAATCTACAAGGTAGACGGTGTCGTTCACTACTGTGTAGGCAATATGCCGGGCGCAGTTCCAAGGACCTCGACCATCGCACTGACCAATGCGACACTGGGCTTTGGTCTGCTGCTGGCAGAGCATGGTCTGGAGGAAGCCTGCCACAGGGACGAACGGCTCTACTCGGCAGTCAACACCTATGACGGCAAGATTACCTACGAAAACGTTGCGCTGAGCTTCAAGATGCCTTATACCAACATTCGGGAATGCTTCTAATTTTCTTCCTTTGCATAACAACGACCGCCGGCAGATTTGTCTGTCGGCGGTTTTTATATTTTATGCACCCTTCATCCACTGTCGAATTCGTTCGCCGTCCTGCCAACCGAGCTGATAGAGCGACTGGATGGCATCCTTGTTCTTGGCTAGGTATCCACACCCATCGTGTCCAGGGTTGACAATCAGCAGTCGACCCTCCTGCTGATACTGTTTGGCTCGGGCAACACAGGCGTTGTAGCGCTCGGCGCGGGTGCGCAGCTGATGGGCAGAGGCGGGAAATTCCCGTTCGATCATGCGGGCAATCAGCTGGTCTTTGCGGGAGGAACGGGGAATATCACTGGGTTTGGTGAGCAGCAGGACGACACGGTCACAACCAAGGTCAAACGCCTTTTGGATGGGGACCGGGTCCGCCAGCGCACCGTCGTAGTACAGCACACCGTCGAGCAAAAACGGACGGTTGACCCCCGGCAGACAGGAGGATGCTATGAAGATGCGGTAGTCATCCTGCCGGATGTCCCTCCTTGGTGAAATATCTTGGCTTGCCGGACACCGCTTTCCTCTGCCACCACCCAAAACTGTGCCGGATGGTGCAGGAGGCTGGAATAGTTGAGCGCATTTTCTCCGTCCTGATTGCTCAAGGTAGCGTAGATGTATTCCAAATCGACGTAGGAATGGGTGTGGAAAAATTGTGCAGGCTCATGTATTCCTTCCGAAATGCGTAATCGTGGTAGAAGAACAGGTTGCGCCCCATCTGACCGGACAGAGAGGGTGCAAGATTGGCGCTTCCGGCAGAAACACCGATGCAAAGGTCAAATTGACGTCCTCTTTCAGACAGCGGTCCAGCACACCCGAGGCATAGACGCCGCGCATTCCGCCGCCAACATCCACAACAGCTGTTTTCATCTTTTTTCCTCCTGTTTTCCAATAATATTTTCAGTACACTTCTTTTCCTCACAAAAATATACAGACAAATCGGTCAAAATGCCCAATTGGTGCGGCAAAAGGAGGGAAAACGGATGTAATTCTCTAACCGGAAAGAAGAAATCTGCCGCACTTTTTGCAGCATAGAAAACAGGGAAAGGCAAATGCTGTTTGAGTATAGAGGAAAAATATGTTATACTTATCTTTACCTCAAACGGACAGTTTGTGGTATTTGTGGGACAGCAAAGTAAAGGAATTTAAGATGTGGTCTTTATTTGTTCACAAAATCAGTCTATAATGAGAACCATGGTGAGGAAAGATACGACCTGAGAAGAAAGGATGTTTTATAATAGATGAATCCGAATATGCTTTGTTCAAAATGTAAAAAAAGAATGGCGGTCGTTTTTGTTACCCGCATGGAGGGTGATAAACCGATCAACGAAGGACTTTGTATCAAGTGTGCCAAAGAGATGAACATTAAGCCGGTCACCGACCTGCTGGATAAAATGGGCATCACCGATGAGCAGCTGGATGCAATGGATGACCAGATGGCAGGGTTGATCGACAGCTTTGGCGACAGCTTTGACATGGGCGGTGCGCAGTCGATGCCGTTTATGCAGATGTTCAATATGCCGGCTCAACAGGAGGAGCCGGAGGATGAGTCGGAGCTGGATGGCGACTATGCCGGCGGCGAGCTGGAAAGCTATGAGCAGGAAGAAGCAGACGGCGTACAGCAGGAGGACAGACGCTCCTCAAAGGAAAAGCGTCAGCAGGAAAAGGAACGCAAAAAGTACAAGTTCCTGTCCGCTCACTGTGAAAACCTGACCCAAAAGGCAAAGGACGGCAAGATCGACCACATCGTCGGCAGGGATAAAGAGATCGAGAGAGTCATCCAAATCCTCAATAGACGAACCAAAACAACCCTTGCCTGATCGGGGAACCCGGCGTCGGCAAGACTGCGATTGCAGAAGGCATTGCGCAGAAACTGGCATCGGTTCCGGCTTCGACGGGAGGGACCGAGTTCGTCAAGCTGGCAGGGCTGGAAAACGCGCTCAAGCAGAAGGTCATCGGTCAGGACGAAGCCGTGCATCTGGTGGCGCAGGCCATCAAGCGCAGCCGCGCCGACCTTTCCGGCCGCCGCCGTCCCGCAAGCTTCATCTTTGTGGGCCCCACCGGCGTGGGCAAGACCGAGCTGGTCAAGCAGCTGGCAAATCAGCTGTTCGACGGCCCCGACCCGCTCATTCGTCTGGACATGAGCGAGTACATGGAAAAATACGCGGTGTCCCGCATGATCGGTTCTCCTCCGGGCTATGTGGGCTACGAGGAAGCCGGTCAGCTCACCGAGAAGGTGCGCCGCCGCCCCTACAGCGTGGTGCTGTTTGACGAGAAAATATCGGCTTTATTTTCCAGTCCTACAACCTGCTGCAATCCTACAGTGCGCTGGAAAACGTCGCGATGCCGCTGATGTTTCGGGGGATTCCTAAGGGTTTGCGCAACCGTCGGGCAAAGATGATTCTCAAGCAGGTGGGACTGGACAAACGGATGTCCCACAAGCCGGCGCAGATGTCGGGCGGTCAGCAGCAGCGTGTGGGTATTGCCCGCGCCTTTGTTTCCAAGCCGAAGATTGTTTTTGCCGATGAGCCGACCGGCAACCTGGACACCCGCACCACCAAAGAGGTCATGGAGCTGATGGTCCGGCTGTGCCGCAAGAACAATCAGACGCTGGTGCTGGTTACTCACGACCGCGAGCTGGCGCTGTATGCCGACCGCATCATCACACTGATCGATGGCAAGGTGGTGGACGACCGCCCGAATCAGTCGATTGCGCAGGCGGCAGCAGAAGAGGTTCAGCCGCAGGAGCAGGAGGAGGGAGCGCACGATTTTGTAATCCCAATCCTCGGTAAAGAAAAGCAGGAAGAGAACAACACAAAAACCAGCACCGAGCAGGTAGCAAACGAGCTGCTGCCCGACCAGCTGCAAAAGGCAGCGCCAACGGAGCAACAGACGGTGCAGCCGCAGAAAACAGAAAGGGAAGATGGGGAATAAAGATGAAACAGAAGAAGATTGTGCGGGCAGTGTGCCTATTTTTTGGCGATCCTGATGGTCGTAAGCGTGATGGGCAGCGTGCTGGTCACCATGGCAAGCGCGGCGACCGTAAAAAGAAAGAACACCGTCTATA
>VOFE01000788.1_pt1 | contig 56000 bp, 76 predicted proteins | sample 5384071 | NCBI WGS metagenome assembly VOFE01 (sample SAMN12384724, study PRJNA508395) | human gut metagenome | isolation source: healthy gut D | host: Homo sapiens
AAAGCTATGGCTGCCTGATCGGAACACATGCGCGTGACAAAGATGCGATCGTTGCTACGATGGCTCTTTGCGAGGCTGCAGCATATTACAAGACCAAAAATATGACTTTGTGGGATGCTATGCTTCGCCATGTATGAGCGTTACGGATACTACAAAGACGGTGTGAAGGCTGTGACAATGAAGGGTATCGAAGGACTGGAGAAGATTCAGGAGATCATGAATGAGCTTCGCACGAATCCACCAAAAGAGTTCTGTGGATACAAGGTAGAGTCTTTCCGTGATTATCAGGCAGATACGATCACAGACATTGCGAGCGGAGAGGTTAAGCCTACCGGCCTGCCAAAGTCGAATGTACTGTATTTTGATATGAGCGACAAGGTATGGATGTGTGTACGTCCATCCGGTACAGAGCCAAAGATCAAATTCTACTTTGGTGTAGTTGGAGAGTCTCTGGAAGATGCAGACAAGAAGTCGGAAGAGATGGCAAAAGCAGTAGATGCATTAGTGGCTTCTCTGTAAAAATGTAAAATTAAAGGAATACAAATGCCTCCTGACGCATATAATCACAAGGGTATGTATTACGTGATGATATGCAAGGAGGTATTTTTTGTGTCGGGAATTGTCAGTATTCACAACCGTTTGTATACATATTATGACTTAGAGCGTGATCTGCAGGAGCTTGCCATTTTGCTATCCGGATTCCACGGAATTGACTTTCGCTTGGTCAAACATTAGATCACCGGCAGATATATTGCTTGCGGCTACATGGAACAAAAAGGTTTCACAAAGCATGCCGTGGTATTTCAGGCGGCAATGCATGCAAGGGAGTGGAAAAATGCGCAGCTTTTGATGATGATGGCAGAACGTTTTCTTCGCTGTTATGGGGAGGATATTCTTTGGGAGGGGATTCCATATCGGCAATTGCTGCGGCATTATGATGTCTATATATTGCCGATGGTCAATCCGGATGGCGTTCAGATCAGCCAATTTGGCTCCGAAGGCATTATCGATCCGGTGCTTCGGCAGGAATTACAGGAAAAGATCGCGACACAGAGAGAGGCAAGACGCTGGAAAGGAAATGCGAAGGGAGTTGATCTCAACCGTATTTTTACGGAAGAAGCGTTAGATCAGCCGGAAAGTATCGTGCTGCGTGATCTCGTCAACGCAGTATCGCCACAGTTAACAATAAATTATCATTCTACCGGACAGGTTATTTTTTACCGACAGTTTTTTACGGCATTAGAATACATGAGCAGACGCACCGGATATCCCCTTGTGTTAGAGACCGGAAAGCCCGTTGGATCATTTGGAGATTATCTGACAGAGCAGGGTAAAAAGTGGTGTACGATCGAGACGGGAGCGTGGGAAGCACCGGTGGGACATATGCAGATCTATGCTTGGTGGATGCGTCAGAAAAGCCTGCTTCCGCTTGTTCTTGCATCGCTTTTATGCTAAAATGAAAATACTAAAATTGCCTTTGAATGACCGATGGTCATTCCGGGAAAATACAAATTATGGGGAAGACGTATGCAGGAAAAAATGGATCAGTGGATCAACTGGGTGGAGTATGATGAGCTGCTAGCCGGTCATCATAATGCACCGCATAATTTATTGGGTTTACATGAATTTGGCAAAGGACAGGTGTTTACGGTATATCGTCCGGAAGCGCAGAAGATTACTGTGACGGACAAGAATGGCAAGCACGCATTAGAACTGGAAGAGATACAGGAAGGCAGTGGATTTTTGGAAAATACGTGCCGGATCATAAGTACAAAAACCGTATCTTTTACATATTCAATATGGAGAAAATGATATTGTAACGACAGCGGATCCATATTCATTCGATCCGCAGCTTTCGAATGATGATCTGTATTTATTTGCGGAGGAAATCACTATAATATTTATGAAAAATTAGGCACATCCTCGGACGATCGATGGCGTAAAGGGTGTGTATTTTGCCGTTTGGGCACCACATGCAAGAGCGGTCAGTGTTGTGGGCGATTTTAATATGTGGGATGGCAGACTGCATTTGATGCGTACGTTAAATGTGTCCGGTATTTATGAGATTTTTATTCCGGGTGTAAAGACCGGGGCTGTGTATAAATACCAGATCTTAACTCGTACCGGAGAGATCTTGATGAAGTCAGATCCGTATGCTAACTGTGCTGAGTTGCGTCCAAATAACGCATCTGTTGTGGCAGATCTGAATGTATATCATTGGAATGATCACCGCTGGATGCATGACCGTGCCAAGGAGACCAGACAGTCTCTGGGGCAGAAGCCGATGGCAATCTATGAGATGCATTTGGGTTCTTGGAGAAAACGTGTGGAAGATGATGATAATGGATTCTTCTCCTATCGAGAGCTTGCGCCAATGATCGCGAAGTATGTCCATGAAATGGGATATACACATATTGAACTAATGGGTATTGCAGAGCATCCGTTTGACGGCTCTTGGGGATATCAGGTGACGGGATATTATGCTCCGACCAGACGATATGGCAATCCGGATGATTTTATGTATTTTGTAGATTATATGCATGACAAGGGGATTGGCGTGATCTTGGACTGGGTACCGGCACATTTCCCGAAAGATGCGTACGGACTTGGTATGTTTGACGGACAGCCATTGTATGAGCATCCGGATCCAAGACGTGGAGAACATCCGCATTGGGGTACATATATCTTTAATTACAATAAGCGTGAGGTCAGCAATTTCCTGCTTGCCAATGGTTTGTTTTGGATGAAAAAAGTTCCATGTAGACGGACTGCGAGTAGATGCTGTAGCGTCTATGCTGTATTTGGATTACGGCAAAGATGATGGCGAGTGGCTGCCAAACGAAGATGGCGGTAATGAAAATTACGATGCGATCAACTTATTCCGTCATATGAACAGCGAATTTGAGAAGCAGGTACCGGGCTGCATGATCATTGCCGAAGAGTCTACAGCTTGGCAAAAGTCAGCACAAGTGTGCGCGATGGAGGTCTTGGATTTACATTCAAATGGAATATGGGCTGGATGAATGATTTCTTGGAATATATGCATATGGATCCATTGTTCCGTTCCGGTAATCATGGTAAGCTGACATTTAGTATGGATTATGCGTATAGTGAGAATTTTATTCAAGTATTGTCGCATGATGAGGTTGTTCATGGCAAGGGATCCATGATCAACAAAATGCCGGGAGAATTGGATGACCAGTTTGCTAACATGAGGCAGCATATGGCTTCATGTATGGACATCCCGGCAAGAAGTTTTGTTTATGGGACAAGAATTTGCACAATATCGCGAGTGGAGCGAAAGCCGCAGTTTGGATTGGTATTTGCTTGGTGAAGAGCGCAACAAACAGATGCAGGCTTATGTGAAAGCATTGAATGCACTGTATCGCAAAATGAAGCGCTGTATGTGAATGATTATGACATTATGGGCTTTGAGTGGATGAGCTGTCTGAATGCAGATCAGAGTACGGTATCTTTCGTGCGCCGAGGTAAAACGACGAAGAAACAGCTTCTCTTTGTATGTAACTTTACTCCGGTGAAAAGAGAAGATTTCCGGGTAGGTGTTCCATGCAGCGGAGAGTATTCGTTGATCCTGACGTCGGATGATAAAGCATATGGTGGAACCGGAGTACGCAATGCGAAGAAGGTGACAGCGGACAAGATTACTTTTGATGGAAGAGACTATTCGATCAAAATGACACTGCCTCCATTATCTGTTACAGTATATCAATTTGATTATAAGTAAGAAGTGTGCTATGATAACACAGTATGCGTAGCTGTCAGTGGCTGGTATATAGAATGAACAGATGGAGGAATTAAGATGGATTACACATGGAATGTAATGCCGGTATACGGTGTATCAACATGGGTCATAGTAATGCTTGTTGTTATTGTGTTGTTGATTGCGGCGTTGGTTGCGTTAAGTATTTATGGTAAGAAACTGCAGGACAGACAGGAAGATTCACAGAGACAGTTGCAGGAGGCTGCACAAAGTGCCAAGCTTCTGGTCATTGATAAGAAAAAGATGAAGTTCAAAGATTCGGGACTGCCGCCAATGGTGCTTGAACAGGTGCCGAAGTATATGCGCGGACGCAAGGTGCCGATCGTCAAAGCAAAGATTGGTCCGAGAATCATGTCTCTTATCTGCGAGGACAAGATCTTTGATCTGATTCCGGTTAAGAAAGAGATTCGTGCGACGATCAGCGGAATTTACATTATGGACGTAAAGGGACTTCACAACAATTTAGAGCATGCACCTAAGGGCAAAAAAAGCTTGGTGAGCGTATGCGTGAACGTGCTGAGAAGAAGTCAAAAGAACTGAATCAGAAACGTGCAGAACTTGGAAAAAGACACCAAAAAGAAACATAAATAAGATTTCAAACATGGAACCTGCAAGGTATGTAATGTACTTTGCAGGTTTTTTTGTTTTATAAGCGCTGGCTTTGCTTTTTTACAGTATAGAAAAATGCTCGTAACGTAGAGGGAAAGAAAAGCAAAGGCGGCAGAAGGCAGATTTGCAGAATGTTCAGACAATGTCAAGGAACTGCAGGTATGCATTTCGAATTATATTTCGAAGATGTTTGCAAGCGGTAATTTGACAGAGTTACAGTCAGAGCAGACGGCGGGGTTATTATGCGTATCTAATAATATTGAGAGAATCGCTGACCGTTGTGATGAGATTGAGCAGTCCTATCTGCTGATGAAGAAACATGGAAATAAATTGTCGGAAAAGGCTGTCGAAGAGCTGCGAGAGTGTATGCAGCTTTCACCAAGCTCTTTGATGATGCGATTGCAATCGTGCTGCAAAAGAACAATCCAATCACAGACTTATCGACCAAACAAATCCGAGATATTTACAATGGAAAATATCCAAAATGGTCTGATATCAATTAAGCGATCGGCTTGTTATTGATCAATATTTCCATAGCGTATTTGCCGAGACTATTTCCGCCCATCTGAAGTTCATACTCAATGGCAGTATAGAGATCCGGTTCACCTTCCAGTTCTAGTTCCTTTATGGTGTCCGGATCGTTTGTCATCTGTACCAGACCAGTGTTGAGCACCATTTGCAAAGCTCCGTAAGGTGTGTCATAAAAACCGCGGAAAACATCATCATTGCGAAATTCCATAGTAGAATTGATGGTACCTTTCTTGATCAAGATTACTTCTTCGTCTCTTATCTTAAGAAGGTTTTTGGTGCGGTCTCCAGGGTCTGAGGAGACGGTCTCTTCGTAGGAAAATACATGCCAGTCACCGACTTTACGGTATTTTGCTGGATATGTATTTATAATTCCATCACCATCTTCGCTGTCTAATTGTTCCATTCGTAATGTCAATACTACGTTATTATCCAAAAAAGTATCCTCCTTGTTTTTCTCTGAGGCTTATTAATAGCCATCAATTAGCCTTTTTATTAAACTCGCAAATACGCTCTTTCAGAGCTTATTCGCTTGTTTCACGTTTTACTTATTTGCTCGTTAATGAGCCCAGAAAAACAAATGTCTGCTTCACAGCCGCTTGTTTTTCTCTGAGGCTCATTATATCACAAATTCGCAACGCAAGGGAGCTTGTTTCAACACCTATTTGACTAGTGAGAGGTAATCCAGTCATAGATGCCGGAGTGAAACGAGACCTTGGGAGAAGGCGATGGCGTTTTTTTCTTTAGCGCCGGAGAGGAAGTGGCTGTAAGGCGGTTATATTCTTCTGTGGTTATATGCTGCTTCAACTTTTGTTTAGAGTCTTCTGGGACTACAGCCGTAGTCTCGTCAACGAAACAAAGACATGGAAATAGCACACACCACCAGTTACGGCCTTCAGATTTGCCAATTTCACACAAAGTGCACGATACGTTCCCGGTGGAAAGGTCAAATCGCCATATTGTTTGGTTGGAAAATAGCGATCTTCCAGTGACACAGATACCGGGTAGGAAAAACCGTGTGAGCGAATCACTTTTTCAGCAGTATTCATAATATAATCTTTTTCGGCGCAAATTCGCTGTTCTGCTTCTTGTGGATCTGCTGCATTTGCCAAATCTTGCTGCAGCTCGTTAATAATGGCATCTCGTACTTGATATTTCAATGTTTGATCGGCAGTCGAATTGCTATTGGCAATGACGTGCAGTCGAATCATACTATCGACAAGATCAGTCGATGGGGAATTTATCTGATGAGCCTTTACTTTTTGCTTGTTGAGAATGGGTGAAGCTGGTATGTACAGCGTTTGCATTTACTGCACGCAGTCCGGTCAACAATGTAGCGAAAGACACTGTAAAAAGCAACAGTAATGCAACAGCTTTGCTATAACGTCTCCTGCGGCCAGTGTTTTGAGGCTGTTGCAGCCGAGTGGAAACGCGCGTAAGAATGGTGTCTGTATCAGATAAGTTATGGTAAAACATAGTAATCCTCCTGTCTTTTTTGATCCTGTAAATCTAGGGGAGCCCTAGCATCATATTGCAGGTATCATGTTGGTGTCGCGAAATTCGTCGCTTTGTGCAAGGTGATCAATCTTGCTTTCAATGACAGCATTCCCATATTTTTCCGTGTTATACAGAAAAAATCAACTCAAACTTTCCATACCAGAAGATTTTACAAGTCCATATAATAGGCAATATATGGCAGATATGGATAACAGTAGCATTTGGTATGGGAAATGCAAGATAATATGATATTCATTTACTATGTTATTGAAGTAGGGTTATTGAAGTGAATTGGGTGGGGAGGGACGAAATTGTTTCTTGGGGGTTAGTTGACTGGAATTAGGATTTTGGGAAATTCAGCTTGCTTATGTGTGCTTTTTATGGATATATGTTTTGCCCTCAATGTTCCAGTTATTTAATCATTTTCATGATGATTAAGGTGTTAAAAGGTTTGAATTTTCCTTGCGAGTATTTTGTGAATCTTCAACCAGATATCCATCAATTTCGCATCTCAAAAGGGGCGAGGGGTTTTTTATATAGATGATCAGATATGTCCAAATTCTTAAGAATTCTTAAGATTACGCTGCTATTGTTGACAAGGTAACAGACCTATGGTGTACTAAAGATGTAACTAACGGAAGTTCTGTATAGAGTGAATTATTTTTTGTATCTAGAGTATCTATTTTTTACATGTGAGAAGTGACATGGGTAAGGAGGAGCAAATGAAAAAGAAACGAGTAAGAGCATTACGGAAATCATGAACAGTGATTCTGGCAAAGGTGCAGTCATTGATCATACTTAGGATACAGAAATAAAATCAGTTATTATAATGCACAGAGTGACTGTGCAGGAAAGGATGGGTGATCACCATGAAAATCAGATATTGTGTGAGTTTGTTGTTGCTGTGTGCCGCAACAATATTTTCGAAGTCGACAACAGTAAAAGCAGAGGATAAGATATTATAAGTTTTTGGAAAAATATTTTACCGAATTTGCGGAGGATTAAATCAAATTTGGGGACAAAGGATGGATTTACTTATCTTTATTGAAAAAAATAATACGTCAACCATTGTTGGAATACCTATGGATAAAAAAGGTAGTTGTACCCGCCAAAATCAATGGGAAAAAGTAACGAAGATTGAACTGATGGATGTATTTAGCTGTAGCTCAAATTACTATTTTCGAGATGAATTTTACGGAGAACATGAGGATGTCCCGATCCCAAAGGTGGAATACTTGAGTATTCCAAAGACAGTCAAGGTTATAAATATTTATGCAGGAATAGGGCTGAACGGAAGGGTATTGCGGAGAATGCAGTCTTTCTGGTACATCTGAAGAAATTTAACGTGGCATCGGCTAACAAGTGGTATAGGTCATACAAGGGAATGTTGTATACTAAAAATGGAAAGAAATTGCTTACTGTACCAAGAAAGTATACGGCAAAAACGGTCAAAGTAAAAAAGGGAACAACAAAGATAGCAGATTCCGCTTTTTCCTTCTGCACCAACATTAAAAAGGTGATCCTGCCGGATACGGTAAAGGTGATTGAACAGAATGCGTTTGTGCGCTGTTCGTTGAATTATATTAGGATGCCTAGAAACTGAAGATATTGGAGGTGAGTGCATTTCAAGTAGCTCTGCGTTGAAGAAGATAACCGTATATGGAAAAGTGGAACTGAATGAAACATTTACAGATTGCAAAAAGTTAAAGACAGTAGTGCTAAAGGAAGGTGTCAAGAAACTTGGGGAATATGTGTTTACTAATTGCCCGAAACTGAGAAGTGTGACGGTTCCTAAAGGCATAAAAATCTTTGGTTGTACATTGACAGCATATTTTATTATCGGGGATTAAAGTGCAACCTTTCCAACATTACCATAAAAACACCAAAGAACTCAGAAATGTATAAGGAACGAAAATTTTTAAAGAAACGATACAAGATAAAAGTGAAAGTCATCAAGTAGCATTTGCAATAAGTGCTAATAGCGAACAAACTACAGAGCAAAACCAGCGTTTTGCTCTGTTTTTGGTGTGCGCCTGGCGGCGCACGTTTCTAACGGGTGAAAGTCCCTAATCCGCCCCAGTAGTGGGAAGGATACAGCCAAGACCAAGGGTGTCCATCGTGAGGTGGAATCTGAAGGAAGGTGGAGGCAAATCTCTGGTCTGACGAACAGAAATCACATCAGGCTACAGTTAAGGATAAGGTTGCCAAACAAACCGAAGTCCAATAACTACTCGGAATTAACTATAGTAAATGTGGCAGATGTATGGAGAGAAAGAAACGTGTGGTACCAAGGGAGGTCTCGTTAGCGGATGGAAACAGGGTATGAAATCCGTGAGTAACAACGAATGGCGAGAAGTCAGCAGAGGTCATAGTAAACTTATGGTTGCAAACATAGTGGGAAGGACTGAACTTTAGGAGATGTGAGTAAATGAATGTAACCAAAGATGGATTTAAGGACAGACAACTTCATATTGAAGACTATCTGCAAATGGTATCTGCGGAACAGAAAGAGTATGCAGAAGTGTCCGCCCATCAAGGATTACTGAAAACAACGACATCATCACAGATTTTCAGACGGACAATCTACTGGAACAGATTTTACGGAAAGGATAACCTTAACAAGGCTTATAAGAAAGTGAAACTAACAAAGGAGCAGGCGGCGTTGACGGAATGAGCGTAGATGAACTTCTAGGCTTTCTGAAAGACAACCAAGAGCAACTAATCCAACAGATAAAGGATGGGAAATATAAACCCAACCCAGTTCGTAGGGTAGAAATACCCAAAGAAACAAAAGGCGAGGTCAGAAAACTGGGAGTGCCAACAGTAGTTGACAGAGTGTTTCAACAGGCAATCACACAGGTATTAACGCCGATTTACGAGAAACAGTTCTCAGGAGGATAGTTTTGGATTTCGACCGAACAGAGGTGCGCATGACGCACTGAAACAATGCCAGACAAATGTCAATGATGGATATGTATATGTGGTAGATATGGATTTGGAGAAGTTCTTTGACACAGTATGTCAGAGCAAACTAATTGAAGTACTATCACGAACCATAAAAGATGGCGCGAGTCATATCGCTCATACACAAATATCTTAATGCTGGAGTTATCAGCAGAGGAATGTTCGAAAAGACAGAGGTCGGAATGCCACAAGGTGGGCCATTAAGCCCACTCTTAAGTAACATCATGCTGAATGAATTGGATAAGGAACTTAACGGAGAGGGCATAGATTTGTCCGATACGCAGATGACTGTATGATTTTCTGTAAAAGCAAGAAAAGTGCAGAAAGAACCTTAAACAACATAGTGCCATATATTGAGGGAAAACTATTCCTTAAAGTAAATCGCACCAAGACGTGCGTGGCACATATCAGCAAAGTCAAATACCTTGGCTATAGCTTCTATAGATACAAGGGAATATGCAGATTTCGGGTACATCCTAAATCAGTAACAAAGATGAAGAATAAAATCAGAGAGCTTACTGACAGACATAACGGATGGGGAAATGAATATCGAGCATTAAAGCTGACACAGTTTATTAGAGGATGGGTAAATTACTTTGGAATGGCAGATATGAAAGGTCTGTTGCAGAGTAATGACAAGTGGTTACGCCATAGAATAAGGGCAGTCTATTGGAAACAATGGAAGAAACCTAAAACGAAATACCGAAAGTTGAAAGAACTCGGAATGAATGAAGACTTTATTCAATGGCACGCAAATATGCGCCAGGGCATTTGGAACTGTAGCAATAATAGACTGGTACAGTTTGCCTTGAGTAATGAAAAACTCCGAGAATGGGGATATCCAACATTCACAGAGTTTTACCTGAAAATATGTGAAAACTAAAGAACCGCCGTATACCGAACGGTACGTCAGACTGTCTAACGATTCGAAAATCCAGTCTGATGTACGGTATTTTTATCTTCGATTTTTTTAATATCATTTTTATCTTTGTTTTTCACATGAATTACATATGTTCCTCTCCTTGCTACATCACACTTTCTTCAAACTTCGTTACTAATTCTTCTGTTGAAAACATACTTAATAATCGCTTAAAATTATAAGCGAAAACTCTCTGTTTATAAACATCATTGTTTTCCAATGTTGATTTGCGAACATCAGCAAGGATATTTTCATGTTCCCAACGCTGAAGCGTCCTTCCGGTTTTGGATGATGTACAACTATTCTGATATTTACATGTAGAACAGGATGCACACTTATATTTTTTATATCTCAACCCATTTTTTGATGTGTTTTCAAAAAAAGATAACCTCTCACCTGCCGGGCAGATATATGTATCATCTTCCGAGTTGTAGGTGAATTTTTCTTTACGAAATTCATTATTCTTTGTACTATTATTGGCTTTTGATTTTTTGATATATACAGTCATGCCGTCATCGATACAGTTTTTAATTTCAGTCGCATTATAATATCCGGTATCAGCGATAACTGTACACTCCTCGATGTCTAAGAGTTCTTTCGCATTCTTAGCCATGACATGAAGCTGATTTTGGTCATTGATATCATTTGTTGTAGATATATCTACGATAAAATGATTTTTTGAATCAACTACAGATTGTACATTGTAACAAATATCCAAAGAGCCATTATTTTTCATTCGCCGGGAATCAGGATCTGTAAGGCTCTTTTGCTCTAATCCATTTTCTGCAAGTTCTGTCTTTTGGCATAAGTATTCTTCTTTCAGTTTCTGATAGGTTTCCAGCTTGGCTTTATATTCAGAATCGACCGTATTCTCTTTTTCGATGGCCATAAGATACGAATTTATTTTTTCATCAGTATAAGCAATCTTTTTATCTAAACCGCTTTGGGTGATACAATTGTGCTTGCTATTTTGAGCACGAATTTTAGTGCCATCAATTGCTATCAGCTTTCCATCGATCAAGCCCCATCCTTTAAGAAGAAGTGTCAATTGCTGCAACGTATTATGAAAAGCTTTTCTGTTTTCTTTTACGAACCCAGAAATAGTTCCATGATCTGGTGTTATTGCATTGATCAGCCACATGAGTTCAATGTTTCGTTTACACTCCATTTCCAGAGCTCTGCTCGATCGAATTTTATTCAAGTAGCCATAAACATGCAGTTTCAACAAATCAGAACGACGATATGGCGATTGCCCTCTATTAGTCCCTCTGTATTCTGTAAAACCCAGTTCGAGTAGATCTAATGAATTAACATAGGAATCAATTGCGCGGACTGAATTATCTTTATCAATCAAATCATCTAACGATGCTGTAATCATTCTGGATTGATTTCTATCTATTCCAACAATATATGCCATAATTAAGCCCCCAATTCCTATATCTTGTTGTTTCAGTTATTTAATCATTTTCATGATGATTAAGGTGTTAAAAGGTTTGAATTTTCCTTGCGAGTATTTTGTGAATCTTCAACCAGATATCCATCAATTTCGCATCTCAAAAGGGGCGAGGGGGTTTTTATATAGATGATCAGATATGTCCAAATTCTTAAGAATTATTAAGATTACGCTGATATTGTTGACACTGCACAAAATCTATGGTGTGCTAAAGATGTAACTAACGGAAGTTCTGTATAGAGTGAATTATTTTTTGTATCTAAAGTAGCTATTTTTACATGTGAAAAGTGACATGGGTAAGGAGAAGCAAATGAAAAAGAAACGAGTAAGGAAAGGGATCGTGGTCAGCTTTGGAGCAAATGACTCGAAGAATCCAAAGAATGATATTTGCTTATACAGGGTATATACTTATGCGAGAAAATTAGATAAGTCTATCAGCACAACTTCGGCATGGAAAACATATTCACGTTGTGATTGAAACTAGGAATATTAGTATGTGGAACATGATAACAAAAAGTATAGTTGAACAGGAGGGATTCGTATGAAATGTAAATATTATTTATGTATGATGTTATTTAGTTTTATGGTATTGTTTCATCAGTATTCGCTTGTAAAAGCGGATGAGACGGAATCAACACTGACACAAAAAAATATTTTAAACTTTATGCTGATATGACAGGTAAATGGGATGAAAAGATGGCTTTATATATCGGTATTCCGAGAAAGATAATCATGCAGTTATTGTTGCTATGAATATGGACAAAAAAGTCATTACTATACCGGAAAAATTGATGGAAAAACAGTAACAGAGGTTCGATTGAGCGATGTATATGGAAGATTGGTAGAGGCACCAGCGGATTTGCCAGAATGGTACCAATACCAAAAGTTGAGGTTTTAAAAGATTCCAAAAACAGTAAAAAAAAGTCAATGCAGACGGAGGTTATTTGAAGGAAGGATATGGTTCCGGTATGCAGTCTTTCTTGATGAATTTGAAGCAATTTGACGTAGCATCCGGCAACAAATGGTTAAAATCATATAAAGGATTTTATATACTAAGAACGGAAAGAAATTAATTACTGTACCAAGAAAGTATACGGCAAAAACGGTCAAAGTAAAAAGGGAACAACAAAGATAGCAGATTCCGCTTTTTCCTTCTGCACCAACTTTAAAAAGGTGATCCTGCCGGATACGGTAAAGGTGATTGAACAGAATGCTTTTGAGTGTTGCTCGTTGAATTACATTAGAATGCCTAGAAAACTGAAAGAATTGGGGTCGTATGCATTTTATAACTCTGCGTTGAAGAAGATAACCGTATATGGAAAAGTGGAACTGGATCTAACATTTCAATATTGCAAAAAGTTAAAGACAGTGGTGCTAAAGGAAGGAGTCAAGAAACTTGGAGAATATGTTTTTTTCGAATGTCCTAAATTGAGAAGTGTGACGGTTCCTAAAGGCATAAAAATCTTGGGTGGTACATTGACAACATATTTTATTATCGGGGATTAAAGTGCAACCTTTCCAAGCTTACCATAAAAACGCCAAAGAATTCAGAAATGTATAGGTATCGCAAATTTTGGAAGAAACAATACAAAATAAAAGTGAAAGTCATCAAGTAATGTTTACTATGTTTCTTGAAACATGAGTTGACAACTAAAAAGTGTATAACTACTGGCAGAGGATGTGACTAAAAGTACATCCTCTGCTTTTATTACGGAATAGGAAATTACTCGTGCTGTTACGTTATACCACCAAAAATTGCTTTAGCAATTCTTGCAAAGCAAAGCGCTGGCTTTGTTCTTATTAATGGAATTTATGAAATAAGGCTTAAAAAGATGTCTTACGAGATCATGACTGAATCTTACAATTTTGTGAAATGCTATGGAAAGGATGAAATTTTTATAGAAATATGCTATTATAATGCCGTAAAAAAAGTACGAAATATCATATAATGAGCCTCTTGGAGAAGCGAGCAGATCAGCGTGCGAGACGAGCTGGAAAGCTCTAGAAGAGTGGATCTGCGGGTTATTAAGGGAAATTGCTAAATGTGATACAGAAAAATAAGGGGCGCAAAAAGTTGATATAAGACTGCGCAGAAAGAGGAGGATATGAGTGGATTTAGAGTAGCGGGGGACAAAAGTTCACACCGCAAAAAGAGCGAAAGCATCCGAAGCTTCGGTTGGCGATGAAAATTGCACTGCTTGTTATATTATTGATCATCATGGCAGTAATGATTGTTTTTTACGTTAAATTTGGAGATGATCTGTTGCGTTGGCGCAATCAGGCAAAGCAGGATGTGCAGTCATCGACGACGGAAACGTTCCGTTCTTCGGAGACCAGTTTTATTTATTCGGCAGATAAAAAAGTGATCGCCAAGTTGCGGGGAGACAAAGATTCCTATTATTTGGCGTTTGATCAAATTCCGCAATCGGTGAAAGATTGTTTTATCGTGACGGAAGATCGAGATTTTTATGAACATGACGGAGTGAATATTCTCTCCACTATGAAAGCGGCAGTGCTGCTTGTAAAGAGCCGTTTGTTCCATGAAAAGATTTCTCGAGGCGGAAGTACGATCACGCAGCAGCTTGCCCGTAAGATCTATTTGACGGATGATAAAACGTATGAGCGAAAAGTGCGTGAAATTTTTTACGCAATGGAGCTGGAGAAGAAATATACCAAAGACCAGATTTTGGAATTTTACATTAATAACGTATGTTTTGCGAATGCAAAGTACGGTATCGAGTCAGCCAGCAGAGCTTACTTTAGCAAGGGAACTTCGGAGCTGAATCTTGCAGAGGTGGCATTTTTGTGTTCGATCCCGAACCGACCGGAAACATATAATCCGTTGGAACATTATGACAATGCGATCAAGCGTAAAGACCGTATTTTGAAACAGCTTTTGCAGGAAAAGAAAATTACGGAGGCAGAGTACAGCGATGCTTCTTATACGGAGATTGTCCTGAATCCGGCAGAGGCGATCAAGAGTCAGGACTATATGGCTACGTATGCGATCAGTTGTGCGACAAAAGCGTTGATGCAGCAACATGGATTTGAGTTCCGCTATGAATTTGCCAATGACGCGGATCGCAAAAATTATCAAAAAAGAGTACGATACGCTGTACGACGAGTGTAGAACACAGTTGAATACCGGCGGCTATCATATTTATACATCGCTCAGTCGTTCCAGACAGAAAAACTGCAGACGAGTGTGAATGATGCCCTGAAGGGATTTAAGGAAAAACAAAGGATGGTACTTACAAGTTACAGGGTGCGGCTACTTGCATTGACAATGAGACGGGATTCGTAGTTGCAATTGTCGGTGGACGTAAGCAGAAATCAACGACGGGTTATACGTTGAATCGAGCTTTCCAGAGTTATCGTCAGCCGGGTAGCTGCTTTAAGCCGGTAGCGGTATATACGCCTGCATTGGAACGCGGCTATACACCGAATTCGATCGTAGATGATTCAAGGTTTAAGGGTCCCTAGCAACTCGGGCAACAGCTATCTTGGAAAGATCACGTTGCGCCGTGCCGTAGAGAAGTCCAAGAACGTTGTCGCTTGGAAGATCTTTAAGGAAATTACGCCGAAGGTTGGTCTTAGTTATCCGCTCAAAATGCATTTTGCCAATATTGTAGACAATGACTATTATCTATCTGCATCGCTTGGTGGACTGACGAACGGCGTGACAACGGTCGAGATGGCTTCTGCGTATGCGACGATCGCAAATGATGGCGTTTACCGCGAGCCGACCTGCATTAAGAAGATTACAGATTCCGAGGGAAATGTTATTTTGAAGAATAACGGAACCAAGCGGAAGGGAACGAAAGTCTATGAGAAAATGCAGCACGTTCCATGACAGATATTTTGACCGGTGTATTGACAAGTGGTACAGCAGCAGGACATGAATTGAACAATATGTCTTGCGCCGGTAAGACGGGAACGACGAACGACAAAAAAGATGGATGGTTCTGTGGATTTACTCCATATTATACAACGACGGTATGGGTGGGATATGATTCGCCAAGAACATTAGAGGACCTGTACGGAAGTACGTATCCGCTAACAATTTGGGAAAACTTTATGAATGAGATTCATATCGGTCTGGAGAATAAGGATTTTGTGGAATCGGAATCATCAAGCAGCAAGTCAGACAAGAAAGATGGAAGTTACTCGACAAAACCACGTGAAACGATCGATCCTGAGGCGCGTGAGACAGAAACACCGGAGGAGACGGCAAAGCCAAAAGCAACCAAAAAGCCGGTTGTTACGGCAACACCAAAGGCAGAGCCGGAGGTAACGGAACCACCAACGACTATTGATGATGACCCAAGTGATGTGCCGAGCGATAATACACAGCCGGATGATGTCGGAGGCGATACCGGGGACGACACAGAATAAGATGTATCAGGATGTGGCATGAGACACGCTGCGGTAGTGTGTGCATTGGAACAGGGCGTGAGACACTGCAGAATAAGTTGTGTCAGAATGAAGCGCGAGACACTGCAGTAGTGTGTGCCAGGGGGAGAAGTGCATGAAATTTAGCCTTTGTATGATTGTGAAAAATGAAGAGGCAGTTTTGAATCGGTGCTTGGAGTCCATGGTATCAGCGATGGATGAGATCATTATAGTGGATACCGGATCTACCGATGCAACCAAAAAGATCGCCGCAGCGTATACCGATCAGATCTATGATTTTGCATGGACAGGAAACTTTGCAGAGGCAAGGAACTATGCAGCTTCCAAGGCAACCGGTGATTACATTTATACGGCAGATGCCGATGAATATTTGGAGCCGGAAGAGCTGCAGAAATTATTGCAACTCAAAAAGGTATTGCTTCCTGAAGTTGAGATCGTGCAAATGCTATATTGCACACCGCCGGAATTTAGTACCGTATATAATTTTGCGGAGGAGTACCGCCCTAAATTATATAAGAGACTGCGTTCGTTTACTTGGATCGATCCGATTCATGAGACGTTACGTTTGGAGCCGGTTGTGTTTGACAGTGAGATACGTATTCAGCACAGACCATCGCCCGGACATGCCAAAAGAGACCTAGAGGCACTGGCAGCCGCAGCGGATCGTGAGAAACTGTTGTCCGACAAATTGCGCCACATGTACGCAATGGAATTGTATCGCTGTGGAGACGTCAGCGATTTTAACAGAGCGAAGGGATTTTTCCAAAGAGTAATGGAGGATCCGGACAGTGGACAGGATGCGCTTCGAGAGGCAATCTGTGTGTTGACACGAGGTTATCGTTTGGAGGGAGATGTTTCGCATTTTTTGGCATATGCATTGCGGGATGCAGTGACGGCACCTACTTCTGAGCTATGCTGTGAACTTGGAGCTTATTTTGAAGAGTGTGGGGATCTGGCGGAAGCAGCAATGTGGTATCAGAATGCACTTAGCGAAACAGAGCATATTAGATGCCCGCACCGGCAATGAAATTCCGACACGGGCATTAGAACGTTTTTGACAAAATCAAAGAGATTGTTCGATCGTATCCAATTCTTTCATCCAAAGAGCAGCGGAGGCATCACTCGGCATACGCCAGTCGCCGCGCGGTGACAATGCAACGCTGCCGACCTTTGCCCATCCGGTAGACAGGAACGCTTAAATTGCTGGGCGAAGAAACGCCAATAAAATGTTCTCAACCATTTATAGATGGTTTTATCATCGTATTCTCCCGCAAATGTATATTTTGCCAAACGAAAGATTTTCGTCGGTGTATATCCAAAACGTATTATATGATATAAGAAGAAATCATGCAGTTCATAAGGACCTACAATATTTTCTGTTTTCTGAGCAATCTTGCCGTCCTTTGGAGGCAGGAGTTCCGGACTTACCGGGGTATCTAAGACATCTAATAACACAGCTTTCAGCGAAGGATCTTCCGTCGTTTCCGCATAATAGGATACCAAATAACGAACCAACGTCTTTGGAACGGACGCGTTGACGCCATACATGGACATATGGTCGCCGTTGTAAGTTGCCCAGCCGAGTGCCAGCTCTGACATGTCACCGGTACCGATCACCATACCGTTTGACTGGTTGGCAAGATCCATTAAGATCAGTGTGCGCTGTCTGGCCTGTGAGTTTTCATACGTAACATCATGGCTGCTCGGATCGTGTCCGATGTCCCGAAAATGAAGTTCAACTGCTTCGTGGATCGGGACTTCTTTTAGTGTTGCGCCGAGCTGCTTTGTGAGTGTGCAGGCGTTTTGGTAAGTGCGGTCGGTCGTGCCAAAACAAGGCATCGTGACGGCAACGATTCCACTTCGGTCAAGTCCAAGTAGATCAAAGGCTTTCGCAGTAACTAACAGAGCCAGCGTTGAATCCAATCCGCCGGATATGCCGATCACAGCGTTGGTGCAATGGGTATGCGCCAATCTTTTTTGAGTCCCATCGCCTGAATGTGTAAAATTTCATCGCAGCGGCGGTCGCGGTCTGCCTTACTGTTCGGGACAAACGGTGTTCGTTCATAATGTCTTGTGAGCGTTGTCTCTTCCACCTGCTGAAATGTAAAATGAATAATCTGATAAGCATCTTTCTCTGACTCGTCGGTGCCCGGAACAATTTGTGGAAACGTGGAAATGCGTCTACGCTCACTGGTTAAACGCCCCAGATCGATCTCAGACAGGATCATACCATTTTGGAAACGCTTGCTTTCGTTGAGCAGTGTACCGTTTTCGGCGATCAGATTATGCCCGGCGAATACAAGATCCGTAGAGGATTCGCCTTCTCCTGCATCTGCATAAATATATGCACACAAAAGGCGGGCAGACTGTCCGGTTACTAACTCACGGCGATAGATATCTTTGCTGGTTGTTTCGTCGCTGGCCGACAGATTAACAATGACGGTTGCACCGTGCAGAGCGTGTGCGGTAGAAGGTGGCGCTGCAGTCCATAAGTCCTCGCAGATCTCCGCACCAATGATCAATCCCGGCATATTGTCTGCTTGAAACAAGGTCTTGCCGCCAAACCAGATGAGATCTAATCCCTCCTCATCGCAAAGTTCCGGCATATGAAGGAAAATGCCCTCTTTCGGGGCGGCTGTAAAATGCCTTGCTTCATAAAATTCGGAATAATTCGGAATAAAAGTTTTGGGGATCAGACATATTACTTCTCCATGGAATACGACAGCGGCTACGTTATATAGCCGGTTCATATAAGAAAAAGGCAGACCAACAATGGTCATCATATCCATATTGGCGGACACTTTCCGAATACGGTTCAGGCCGGAGATAGCACCGTCTAATAACGCCTTTTGTAAAAAGAGATCGCCACAGGTATAGCCGGTCAGACAAAGTTCCGGCAAAACCAACAGCTTCGCATGCTCTGTATTTGCTTTCTGCATACATTCGATGATCTGCTCTGTATTGTAATCGGGATCTGCAACACGGATGTCCGGCGTTGCAGCAGCAACTTTCAAAAATAAATCGTTCATAAGCGCTCCTTATTTTTTATTATTAATTAGTTATCGTTTTAAGCGGTAGTTCAAATGTACCACGTTGGCATGGGAATTGCAACCAAAGTTCAGTCTTGCGTATTGCAGCAAACCCCTTTATAATGTGTAATTGGACAAAAATGAAGGTGAATGCGGAGGCATAGTAATGCACTTGGATATTTTAATTGATATGAAATTGCTGTTGTGTAGCGCGACATCGCCAAGAATAGCTTTAGCAATTCTTGCAAAGCAAAGCGCTGACTTTGCTTTTTTATATCGTTTTTTTTATATTGTGATCGCAATGGAAGCGGCGGCTGTGAGTTTGTTCCTGCCACTGCTGTTTTTGCGTGTGGTTATAAGTGATCTGCCAAAGAAATATATGGTATGGCTGTGGCGGTTGTATTTTTTGCGGATCGTGTATCCGATCCAGATTTCCAGTATGTTTAGTATTGTTCCGGCGTGGAATCGCAGTTACCATCGATTTTTAGCAGATGTAGGACTTGATATCGATGCGCAGCATGGCGGACTGCTTCGCAGTCTGCGCGATGTATGGCAAGCGAACATACAAGTAACGTCTCTCTATCGGATCATGGCGATAGGATACTTTGCTGGAATGCTGTTATTGGTAGTTGTTTTGGTAATTCGGGCGGGAAAGGTGCGTTCCGCGATCCGTATGCGGAAAAACGACTGGAGGGTACTTTGTACCAGTCAGCGGTCGAATTGCCGGTCATGACAGGTCTGTTCGTGAATCGCGTGTTTTTGCCGGAAACGATGAATGTGCAGGAGGCGAAATATACATTAGCACATATGGAGTGTCGACGTGCTCGCAGAAGCAATCTTTGGAATGCGTTTTATGTAACGGCGCTGCTTTTGCATTGGTACGATCCTTGCGTATGGGCTGCCGTATTTTTGGTTAGACGGGATGAGCAGATGGCGTGCGATGAATGTGCCGTGGACGGATGCAGTGCGGCAGACAAGAATGCGTATATACAAGGGATTTTGAACATTGTACCGCAGGAAAGCCGCGTGCCATTTACTGCGTGTGCAAGCTTTGAAACACACTTAGAGAGACGGTCGCAGCGTTTGCTGCATCAGGGATCCGACCGAATGCGTTATAAAATGACCGGTGTGATCCTTTTTGCTTTTGATGTTTTTTTCTGGCTTTTTTTTGTTGCGTCCGATTCAAAATGTATGGGCGGGAGGAACGTGGAATGCCGGGGTGAGAAACTGTCCGCAAATAAGGACACGAGAAAAACGAATCTCATCCTTTCGCAGACAGATGTATTGTCGCCAAGTGGACTGAAACAGACAGTTTCCTTGCGGCATAAGCGTAATGAAGCCAACGGCAGGATCCTTGCAAACAGTTACGAGCTGCAGCTTGCGGATGCAGCAGGCAGTGAATTGGCAGTTGTTGACCTGCAGAAAGTGTTTCGAGAGCAGGGGATTGCGAAGGATACGCTTTATTTCCCGGAGGGATTGAAGCTGCAGACCGGTGACTATAATAATGATGGGATTCAAGAACTGCTTTTGGGACAGCAGAGAGCGTGGGATGCAGCAGAGCTAAAGCAGATCGGGAGATTGCTGTCCAACAAAACGGACAGCAAGTCAAAAACAGCGTCAAGCAAGGTTGCCGAGAACGTCACGCCGGCGCCGGCAAAACAGGTTAAGAACTTGCGGACGTATGTGTACGTAATGTTTCAGATGCAGGAGACCGGTTTGCAGATCGTCTCAGAGGCGGTATATGGGGAACAGGCGGCATCGATGCAGTCTGTGAAGCCGAGTCAGGAATCGGACGTGAAGGACTTGTTTTATATGCAGTTCTCCGATGGAAAGCTGTACTATATTTGGGACAGCGATGCAACAAAGTTCCTGGCAAAGAAATTATCGTCTGATGAATTGAATCAGCATAGAAGGGCGTCACAGGGAACAGAGGAAGCGGGCGTCAGCAAGACAGACTTTGGAAGATGCCGATGGCAACGAGTGTATGCGCGTGCAGACGACCACTGACACGACCGGAAGTCCGGAAATCGGTCAGATCATGATGTCCCAAAACAAGAAAAAAAGATGAACGAGGTCAAGGGATATTTTTGCGAGTTGAAGTGGGTGCCGCAATCTGATGCTTCGACCGGACGATATGCAGTATTGATCTATAATGGCACCAAAGCACAGACATTTGTGCTGTATGATGTTGATAAAGCTACGGAACTGTACCGGCAGGAAGACGGTAATGATATTCTCAGCAGTATCTTTGCCAAATATAATGACACACAGATTCAGTTTAAAAGTGGAGCAATTGCGGTGTACAAGCTCGCGGAACAAAATGGGAGCAGGCTAACGATTGATTTTGCGGCAGAAGCAGAAGATGGCGTAGATGTGAGTGGAAGTTATGTTTATGATATGGATAGTGAACAGATTTCCAATCTGCAGTATAACCAGTCGAATGATGATACGCAGACCAAGAATTCGTCAAACGGGAATGCCGGGACAGACAGCGATTCTTCTTCCTCAAATAAGGGAACAGACAGCAGCTCGAAACGTAAGAACACAACAACGCCACAGCCTGTTCCAACAATAAATAGCAATTTGGGGGATTATTTGGATCCGTGATGGTCTTGGACAAGCAATGTTCCAAATTTACGAAGTCTGGTTCGATCGTATCTTTTCTTGACGGTATTTTCGTAGAGTGCTATTCTTATAAGAGCAGAAAGTTCGTGGCAGCCGGCTTTATGAATAAAGGCAGCTGCAGAAATATGAGAAGAGGAGGGAAAGTATGATCGTAGATAGAAATCGTTTTGGGGATTCGGAGATAAAGAGCTGTAAACAGTGTGGACGCAGATTACATCCTAAATATAATAAAGATATATGTCCGGCGTGCATGGAAATGAATCTGTTTAATGAAGTGAAAGATTATATTCGTAAAAATGATGTGAATGAATCTCAAGTGGCTGATCATTTTGGCATTTCAATGCGAAGGTACGCGCATGGATCCGTGACGGTCGTATTCAGTACAAAATACAGATGGAAAAACAGTGTCGCAGGTGTATTGTCAGATCTGCGGTAAGCCGTTGGATTTTGGGAATCTATGTTCTGAATGTCGTCATTTGCAGGGATTGGAAGTTGTTGCAAAGCGTTATGGAGAAGAGGCAGGACAGATGCGTTTCATCAACAAAGACAGGACGTAAAATTACAGCAATAATTATAGAATGTTGCAGTAAAATTTCCAACAATCGGAAAAAAATATATTAGTAGAGGTAGAATTTTCCAGGAAGATTCGCCTCTTTTTTTATGATATGCTTTTTGGGAGTCAAAGTATGTTGGGAGTCAAAGTATGTACAACGTGAAAAAGGAGGGAAATATGCAGCAAGTAAGAATTAAGTTGCAAAATATTTCGAAGTATTATTATTCCGAAACAGCAGTGACACAGGCATTGCAGGGTATCAATCTGGAGTTTCGCATGGGAGAATTTGTTGCGATCACAGGGGAAAGCGGCAGCGGAAAGTCAACATTGCTTAGGATCATTAGCGGCATGGATACGTTTGATGATGGGGAGCTTTATGTGGATGGACAGCCGACATTTCAGTATGATGAAGATGACTGGGAAGAATATCGTCGTACTAAGATCGGCTTTGTTTTTCAAGATTATAGTTTGATCGGTCATTATACCGCCAAAGAAAATATCGTCAGTGCGCTTTTGATCATGGGAGTGCCTGAGAAAGAAGCTGGAGACAAGGCAATTCATTATTTGGAACGGGTAGCCTGAGTGCACAGAGAGACCAGCGTGCGTCTAAGTTGTCCAGTGGTCAAAAGCAGAGATTGTCGATTGCTCGTGCGTTGGCAAAGGATACGGATATTATTGTGGCGGATGAGCCAACCGGTAACTTGGACAGTGAAACCGGAGCGCAGATCGTGAAATTGCTTCGAGATCTTTCGCAAGACCATTTGGTTATAATGGTAACTCACAATTATGAACAGGTAGAAAAATATGTTACCAGAAAAGTGCGATTGCATGATGGATCATTGATCTTGGACGTATCCGAAAATATGAACACGGATCAGAAGTCAGACGTATCCGAAAATATGGACACGGATCAGAAGTCAGACGTATCCGGAAATACGGACACAGATCAGAAGTTGGACGTATCCGAAAATATGGACACAGAGCAGAAACCGGAGATGTCCGAGAAGGTGGACAACAATGAGAAAACGTCAGCCGGTAAAAAGTCTGAAAGCAATGAGGAACGACTTCACGATCATACCATAGGGCGGATCTTCGTGCGAATGAATGCAGTGAGACAGCCGGAAAAAAATCGCATTGTTTATGGGATTTTTCTTAGCTGCTGCTATCGTATCGTTTTTATTTATCGGGCAGTTGCTAATGAATGCAGATGATATTTACACCAAAGAGTATTCGGCAACATCTTTTGCGCGCAAGGATGATAAGCGCATTTCGCTTAGACGCAAAGATCAAAAGTTTATGACGAAAAAAGATATTGACCGACTCACCAAAATGAAGCACGTCGTTTCGGTGGATCAGTACGATATTGTGAATGACGTCAATTATTATTTTGAGGAAGGAAAAGATTATAGACAGGAGTACGGCTATAATAGGATGAGTACGAGCAATGAAGGGTGGCTGTATGACTCGCAGAACGTTGAATACGTCAAGAAAGATCAATACATGCGATCGTCTTCCTGCTTAAAGAAATCGGATCTCGCAAAGGGCAGTCTGCCAAAGAAGATCGATGAAGTTGTACTGTACGATCGGGGAAAATGTAAGGTTGGTGATACGATTACATTTTTCTATACAAGTGATGTGCTTTGGTCATCAACGGAGAATTATATACAGCGAAAGATGAAAGTAAGCGGACTGTTAAAAAAAATAAGGATAAACAGGTGTACTTTTCGCCGGAGATATGTACAATGCTGCAAAGTACCGTAACCGGTGGCAAAGTATTCTATGAATATGCCTATAATCAAAAACTCGGAAAATATCAGGGACAGGCAACATTGTGGCCGATTGTTGGCGATATCGTGAAGAAGGATAACGAACTTTGTGTATCAGGTGAATATGAAGCAGCGGTGTATCGGGCAGAAGATAATGACTTAACTCTTTTAGGTCAGTCCGGTTTATTGCATATTGATCAGTATGACAAGGATATGAAAACCAAGGATGTCAAACAGATCGAGAATGTAGAAACCGGTGAGAAGATAAATGGCTGTGGGGCAAATTTTGCAGAGGTTTCTCAGAATATTTATGCGAAGTATTATCGCACCGACAGCAGGCAGGCATCGGTATATATTACAAGTTACGCCAAAATGGATCATGTGTTAAAGGCATTGGATAAAGCCGGGTATGAGGCTGTGAGTACACTGCGTTTTGGTGCAGATAAATACGATTCAGATCTGGTACAGGAACGTTTAAGGACGATCGGCATTGCAGTGGCAATACTATTAGTGATGATGGCTGCTGAGATATTGATCTTACGTTCTATATTTAAGATTCAGATCAAAGACCAGAAAATCTTAAAATTCATGGGTATGTCCACAAAATTGATCGGCAAGATCAATTATATGGAGATGCGTCGATACAGTATTACTGCTATTATCGTGGTCGCGGTAGTGATGAATGTAGTTGGAATCTTTGTGCCGGCGCTGCGTGCTATGCTCTACTATTATGAATGCCCGGGTACCTAGTGTACTTTATGTACAATTATGTGGCTGCGATGGTGATGGTAGCAGCGTTTAATCATTTGTTAAAAGGGAAGGTGAGCGAATGATCAAGATAGAACATTTACAGAAATATTTTAACCGCGGTAAACGAAGTGAGATTCATGTATTGAATGATATTACATTGGAGCTGCCACAGACAGGTTTGGTATGTATTTTGGGGGAAAGCGGTTCCGGAAAAACCACGTTATTAAATACCGTTGGTGGATTGGATGTGTTTCAGGGAGGAACACTTACTGTAGACGAAACAATATTAAAGAAGTACGAGCCAAAAGAAAATTGAGCATTTGCGTTGTGAAAAATTTGGCTATATTTTCCAAAATTATTATTTGCTGCAGGATTATACGGTTGCTTATAATGTAAAGCTTGCACTTAGTCATTATGATCTGACGGATGAGGAAAAAGATGAGAGAGTATCGTATGTATTGGAGCAGCTTGGTATAGGCCGTTACAAAAAGAAGCTGGTATCCAAATTGTCGGGTGGACAGCAGCAGAGGGTATCTATTGCCCGGGCACTTGTGAAATCACCGCAGATCATATTGGCAGATGAGCCCACCGGCAATCTGGACGAGGAAAATACAATACGTACAATGAGTATATTGCGTGCGATTTCCAAGGAATGTCTGGTTATTTTAGTATCACACGAGTGCCGTATTGCTGAGTTTTTTGCGGATCGTATTCTAGAGATCAAGGATGGAGAGATTATAAAAGATTACGATAATCATTCCGGCAGCAGTTATGAACGATCGGACGATGGTAATATTTATTTGCCGGAGCTCACATGTCAGGCCATGCAAAGCGATGAAAATGAAATTGAAGTGTACCAAAATGCGGACAGTAAAGAGGAACCTATTCGATTAAAAATGGCATGGAAAAGTGGGAAACTTTATATTCGGAGTGACATGGCAAGTGATGTGATCTTTGCGGGGGAAGAAGCCGGATGTGAAATCTTTGATGAGCCAAGACCAAAACTGGAGATGGAAGATGTTGAGAACTTCTCATATGAATTATCTCCATTGGAAATGAGTAAAAAATCCGGGTTGTCCTGGAAAGCAACCTGGCGAATGACACTAGAAAATTTGAAGTTGTTGGGGAAAAAGCAGGCATTTATCGTTGTCATCCTTTTAATAACAGCAATCATGCTTTCGCTGACGATATCGGACTTGATCACAGCAGTTACGGTGCATCGGGAAGAGATTGTGAAGGATGATTCACATTATGTACAGGTGGAGATGAAACTGGCTTCTCCGGCAGAAGAATATGCCGTTGGTGATACCATGCAGGAGTGTTATAATAAGGTGCTTTCGAAAGGGAAACGTAAGGATATGATGTTTTACGATGCAGCGCGTGACCTGGTGATACAGGCAGATACGTTATATCAGATGCGGGGGAGCAGCCAGGTGATCCGCGACTTTTCCTATGTGGACATATCGAAAGTTACGAAGAAAGATCTGTTATATGGACGGCTTCCAAAGAAATCGGATGAGATTGTTATCGATAAGCTGGTTGCGGATCGTTTCTTGAAAAGTGACACGGCTATTTCCGGTCAATATGCGTCCGCAAAGGAGTTGTTAGGAGAGACACTTTCTATTAACACATTCAGCAAAGATCTGACGGTAGTTGGCATTAGTGGCAACAACGAGGCGTCCATTTACTGCAGTCAATCAAAGCTACTAGGAATGGTTGCGAGTTCCTATTCGGTCATGTCATTATCAGAGCTGCAGAAGATGTATCCGGGTAAGTACGATAATGTAACCTTGCAGGATGATCAGGTGCTGGTTCCGCAGTCAAAATATGATCAGATCAAAAGTTATCAGGAATTTCAGGGAAACCAGAAAGAATATCCGGTGCAACAGCTTGGTAACAGTTCCGTGTTTTACGAAGAGGAACCGGTTAGTAATGCAGGAGAAAATTACATTGTAGTGGGGGATTTGATAATTCCTGTGATGTTGATTATGTTTTGACAGATGCCGCCGGTAAGCAGTTAGCAGACCAGTTGGCAGTGGGAATGCAGAAGATAAAGTATTATGTTGATGATTTGGAGCAGCGGGAAGAGTTGGTAAAGCAATTGCAAAGTGAACTGAAACCGTATCAAAAAATGTTTCGGGTCAAAGTGACGATTCCGGCAGAGCAACAAGTGAAAGCCTATCGGAACAAAATGAAAGACAAGACGAGAAGCAAAGCATTGTTTGCAATGATTGCTGTCATCTTGTCTGTGTTGATCATTTATTATACGATCCGCTCCAATGCATCATCACGAATGGAGGAGTTGACGGTGTATCGCCTGCTTGGAATTTCCAAGGCAAGTATTATCCGTTCTTTTATACTTGAAATGCTGCTGATCAATTGCTATACGACACTTCCCGGGGTTGTGGTCACGACAGGTGTTATGAAGTTCGCCGCATCCGTGCCATCCCTTGGAATGAATCTAAGCTTTCCATGGTGGGGCGCGATAACGTTGATAGCGGCAATCATGCTAGTAAATGCAATTGTAAGCGTTATTCCGGTGCACAACATACTGGCAAAGCCGCCTGCGGAGTTAGCTGTTAAGTAACGGTTTCACCGTGCGGTCCGGGATTGATGCCGGTAACGGTTCCAATGCGCGGTCCGGGATCAGTTGCCGGTAACGGTCGGTGAGTTTGTTGGAGCTGCCGCTGGAGTTTCTGTTGGAGCTGCCATTGAGCTGTCCGTTGGAGCATCTGTTGGAGTTCCTGTTGGTACTGCCGTCGGTACAGTGGTTGGAGCTGCCGTTGGCGTCGCAGTTGGTCCTACAGCATTTGAAGGTACAGTTTTCAGCAATTTTGTAAACCGATTCATTTCTGAGCGTGCCGATTTGCGATCAAATCGGAATAAGAGAACAACATAAAACCGCCACAACTGTTTTGTGAGCGTAAGTATAGGAGCTGGCGTTTGAGATTAGTGCGGCTTGTGCCCCACTCTGCGTCCGCTCTAATTTTGCCTCCCGTTTAGAGATGCCGGCGCGGTAACCGCCCAGACCGACATATACTTTTACGGATTTTGCGCGTGGTATCGCGAGCCATTTGTTTGTGGTTTTGCGGAAAGGACAAGTCTTTTGACTGAATGTCCAGTAAATCTGTGGGCAGATATAATCAATATATTTGGAAGAACGCATCCATTTTTTTGACATCTGCGTAATAATTATTTTTTGCATATAAATTACGGATATTGCCTGCCGGGCTGATGCCAAATACGCAATTATTATCCAATCTATGTACGATGGTTCGAACACGTTTTAACATGTTGGATACGTTGTTCCTGCGCCAAGTTACGATCGAAACTTTTTTCTTGTGTTTCTTTTTGCAGCGCTTTGCGTATGCTTTGTATTCTTTGTAGTCAAATACCTTTTTGTATTTCGCACCCAGATTCGGATAAAAATAATCGTCAAAATGAATGCCGTCTACAGCATAATCGCGCACGATCTCACGGACACCATTGCAAACAAGATTTTGGACATCTTTGGAAGCCGGGTTAAAGTACAGTTTTCCATCCCATTTTAATACATTGCGGCGTTTGGAAGCTTTCTTGAAACAGCCCATTTTCGGGCAATGGATTTTTTTCGGGAGTTTATATACGTTGGTCGTATTGCTGGCAATGCGATAAGGGTTGATCCATGCATGGAAAGCTAAGCCCCGCTTATGTGCCGCGCTGACCGCATAGGAGAGCGGATCGAATCCCGGATGTTTCCCGGCTTTTCCGGATACATAGCGAGACCATGGAAAATAGCTGGACGGATACAAGGCATCGGCAAATGGACGAACATGAACGATCACGGCGTTAAATCCATTTTTTTGCAGTTATCAAACGTCTTGTTGATGAAATTCTCAAACTGCTTTTTGGTGTAGCGCTTTTCTCCAATATCCTGAAAAGAGATCCATACACCGCGAAATTCACCGGAAGCCGGGGTGAATGTCGTTTTCACAGGCTTTTTTGATCTGGTTGTTTTACCCTGTGCGACTTTGGCGGATCGATTTGTTCGGTCTGTCGGAATGATCTGCGAAACTGCCAGCGCACAGACCAAGATCAGCGCAATGGTCGTAGTGATTGAAGTAACAAACTTTATACCATGAGATGCTTTCGTGGTATGTCTTTTTTGATGAAATGGATTGTGGTAATGCATAATTTCCTCTACACTTTCTTATTTGTTTTGCACAGAAAAGCCGGTGTTTCAGCTTATTTGTACAATGAGATTACGGTGACAAAAGGTTTGAATCTGGTGTTTGACATCGTAATTACAATGAGTAACTCCTGCGATATTATACTATACAGTATAGTATATAAGAATCTCGTACATATAGTCATTATAAATGTCCGATGAATTTCTTGCAACCGGTCGATCCTTTCGGGAAAATGATTCCCACCAGGGGATTGTGGTTGACTTTATGTACGGACACCATTAAAATTTACGTTATATCTATGTCATAATTGTATCAATACATAGATATCCTGTCAGCGAGGTGAGTTGACAGGAAGCAGGGAAAGAGTCGCAGAATGGAGGATTATTATGAAACAGTATAAGAATAAGAAAGCCATGGCATTGTTGATGGCAGCAGTATTAGCAGGCAGTGCGTTGTATAGTGGGGTGGCAGACGCAGCATCCGCGATCAAGCTAAATAAGAAGACAGCGAAGATCGCAGTAGGAAAGTCTGTCACGTTAAAAGTGCGCGGAACGAAGAAGAAGGTAAAATGGAAATCTTCAAAAAAATCTGTTGCAACGGTCAATGCGAAGGGTAAAGTAACCGGCAAAAGGCTGGGGAAAGCAGTGGTGACTGCTAAAGTAAAAGGAAAACGCTAAAATGTAAAGTGACCGTCACGAAAAAGCAGGCATCGAAGAAAAACGCGAAGACAGCGGGCAAAAAAGAACACAACTTCAGATATTTCTCTTCAAAAGAAGGTGATTTCTATTGTCAATAAAAACCGCAAGAAAAAGGGCTTGAAGCATTGACAATGGATGAGAAACTTATGAAAGCGGCACAGGACAGAGCAAAGGAACTTACAAAGTCATTTTCGCATACTCGTCCGAATGGCACATCTTGTTTTACGATTTTTGAAAAGTACAAGATAACACCAACGGCCAGCGGGGGGGAAAATATTGCAGCCGGTCAGAGAAGTGCGGCAGCTGTTATGGATTCTTGGATGAATTCACCAGGGCACAAAGAAAACATCATGAATAACAGGTTTAAGAAGATCGGTGTTGGTCTGGTGATCGTTCCAAACGATATGTATTCTTATTACTGGGTGCAGATGTTCACTGAGTAAGGTGAAATAAGAGAAAAGCAGCTGTTTACTGCCTTGGATGCCAAGGGACAGCGAGCAGCTATTTGCTGACTTGGTCAAAAAAGGGACAGCATAATGAACTGTATAGACATGATGGAGATTCCGGAGTTAAGGGAAACATTAAACTTACGGGCGGGTGAGGAAAGGCCTGATGCATCCGATCCGTTGGATATACTTTGCGGATTGTTTGCAATGTGTAAAGAGTGAGTATCGTATGGAGAGCTATATTCATGGCAGTGAATTTGTCGTGCTAACCAATCGGGATCTTACGGATGATAGCCTTAAATTGAAAGAACTCATTGCAAAAAAATGCAGGAATATGATATTGCAGCAGTGGGAATTAACGAAGGACAGATTTCGGAAGAATTGGTACAATATTGCGACGAACATCGATTACCATTGTTTGAGCTGCCAATGCGTTTCCCTTTGGTGGATCTGAGTCAGATCATATGCAAGAGGTTAGTGCTGGAAGAAAATAACAAAAATGCAGAGGAACAATTATTCACCTCTATTTTGGACGCAGAGCATCTGAACAAAGAAGATGTTTTTGCGCAGGCAAGATATTTGAATGTGGATCTGTCCGGAGAATTTCGAGTGATCGAATTTGCTTTTTTAAGGAACGGGATAAAGACGATTCGTTTACGATCGGACAAGCGATACGTGGGATCATTCGTACAGAGTTTTCACATTATCTGTCTCAAAAATATATTGACGCAGTTGCAGGCCGGTACGGTCTTGGCACTTGTGCCGGCGTATGATGTGAGTGATAAGCTGTTAAAGAAAATTCTCGCAAAGATTACGCAGCTTACCGAGAAAGACTGTGCGACCAGGCTGGTTGTCGGCGTAGGAAACAGTACAGGATATTTGGAAGATGTTAGGTGAGCCGAAATGAAGCGGCTACCGCGATTAAACTTGCGAATATGTCCGGACGGGAAGAATCGGTCTTTTTTATAAAGATCAGGGTATTTACACGATGATATCTAAGATTACGGACAGTCGATTTTGGATGAGTTTGTTGAAAAAATATTGGAAAGCTGCTTCGTGCAGATGAAGTTAATCAGGGTAATCTATGCGAGACACTTGAAAAGTATATCAACCATAACTGTAATGCGAAGGATACGGCAGAAGCAATGTATATCCACCGTAACACTTTGAACTATCGTCTGAGGAAGATTCAGGAGATCCTCGCCGCCAGATCAACGATATTGACACGTGTCTATTACTTAAGCTCGCCTTTATGATAAGAAATTATCGTAATATGCAGAGGTAGTGAGCGGCAATTGTGTACCATGCACAAAATATTTGGTACAGCAAGTACATTGTATTGCATGCCAAAGTTGTTATAATGTTTGCAGAATAAAAAATAAAGCAATGACAAAGGCGTCAAAAAAGTATTTTACTTTTTTGGCGTCTTTTTGTTTGCAGAATAGGCATCCACGTGATGATGCGAGGAAGCCTGTGTTTCAAATTTATGGCATTGGAGGACAAACATATGACAACAAAAGATTTATCAAAGGCATTACCAGAAATTGTAACAGAGCAGGTACCGGGACCAAAGTCCAAGGAACTCCTTGATCGTAGAAATGCAGCAATTCCACAGGCGCTTTGTGGAAACACTTATCAATCTGCATTAAGCAGGGCGCAGGCGCTATGTTTGAAGATTTGGATGGCAACAAGATTCTCGATTGGGTCGGCGGTGTTGGTGTGTTAAATATTGGTTATTCAAATCAGGAAGTAATCGATGCAGTCAAAGCACAGGCAGATAAATATTTCCATACAATTTTTTAATGTGTATGTGCATGACGGATATGTAGCACTTGCCGAGAGATTAAATAAGATCATGCCTTGTAAAGGTGATACGATGAAAACCTATTTTGCCAACTCTGGTGCAGAGTGTGACGAGAATGCGATCAAGATCGCCAAGGCATATACAAAGAGAAACGGCGTGATCTGCTTTACCGGTGCATTCCACGGAAGAACCAATCTTACAATGGCACTGACTGCCAAGAAAACCTATGCAGTTGGCATGGGACCTTTCCCATCAAGCATTTACCGTGCACCATATCCTTATTTATACCGTGCGCCGAAAGGATACACTGAGGAAGAGGCGATTCAGTATTATATTGATGAGCTGAATAAGATTTTTGATGAGGGCGCACCTGCCAATGAAATTGCATGTATGCTTGTTGAGCCGTTACAGGGTGAGGGCGGATTTATTCCGGCTCCGATCGCTTGGGTCAAAGCAATTCGTAAAATCTGTGATGAGAATGGCATTTTACTGATCGCAGATGAAGTGCAGTGCGGTAACTGCAGAACCGGTAAGTATTATGCTTCTGAATATTGGAAGGAGGCTGGTGCAGCACCGGATATTATCGCTACTGCCAAATCATTAGGCGGCGGACTTCCGATTTCTGCGATCACAGCGAGAGCGGAGGTAATGGATGCAGCACCGGCAGGCACGATTGGTGGTACTTTTTGTGGTAACCCACTTGCGTGTGCTTCTGCATTGGCAGTCATGGATATTATGCAGAGAGACGATTATGCAGCTAAGGCAAGACATATTGGTGATGTAGTTATGAACAGATACAATGCATTGAAAGATAAATATGATGTAATTGGTGATGTCAGAGGTCTTGGCGCAATGATCGGCATCGAGTTCGTTACCGATAGAGAGACAAAAGAGCCGGCAACAAAGCTGGTTGCAGACATTGTCAGAAATGCAATGCAGAAAGGTCTGCTGCTGGAAAGCTGTGGATTTGCAAGTAATACAATCCGCTTCTTAGCACCGCTTACAATGACAGATGAGCAGATGGAAAAAGGTCTTGAGATCTTTGAGGAAGCTATTAAAAAGCAATTGCATAAAGCCGGTTACATAACCTAAACTTGACGAAGATGTCAGGGAACGCACAACAACTGCGCCCTGACATCTTTTTGAACAGGTAAATCACATTACAGATGAACAGGTTATCACAAAAAATGATAACGTATTCGTCTTAAGAAATAATTGGAGGAAACGTTATGGAGCAGAATTCAAAATTTGATAAGGTAATGGGATCGTGGGACATCCTCGTTATCGCCTTCGGCGCCATGATAGGCTGGGGCTGGGTCATTAACTCAGGCGATTGGATCACAACATCGGGATTTATGGGATCGATCATCGCAATGTTGATTGGTGGTCTGATGGTATTTTTTGTCGGACTTACTTATGCAGAATTGACATCAGCAATGCCGCAGTGTGGTGGCGAGCATGTATTTAGTTATCGTGCGATGGGACCAACAGGATCGTTCGTATGTACGTGGATGATCATATTGGGCTATGTTGCGACAGCGTAGCTTTGAGGCAACAGCGCTCCCAACCGTAATTACATACTTATTTCCAAAATTTAATCAGGTATATTTATACACCATCGCTGGCAAAGACATTTATCTTACAACGATTTTGTTAGGTGTAGGTGTTGCAATATTGATCACATTGATCAATATTAAAGGTGCCAAGACAGCAGCTATTTTGCAGACGATTCTTACGGCGGTCATTGCAATTGCCGGGATCCTCTTGGTTGTTGGCTCTGCAATCAATGGCGATAGTGGAAACGTGACCGGTCAGATGTGGCAGGCATCTACCGGTAACACACTGGGAAGTGTATTCAAGGTCGCATGTATGACACCGTTTCTTTTTATTGGCTTTGATGTTATTCCGCAGGCGGCAGAAGAAATTAATGTTCCATACAAAAGATTGGAAAGATCATGTTATTGTCCATCTTTTGGCAGTTGCCTGGTATCTGCTTATCATTTTGCTGTGTGCTATATCATGCCGAGCAGTGCCATTGCAAAGGAGATGGCTTCACAGAATGGGCTTGTTTCTGCCAAAGCGATTGAGACTGCATTTCATACACCACTCATGGGCAAGGTTCTCATTATTGGTGGTCTGTGCGGTATCATTACTTCTTGGAACTCATTCTTGATGGGTGGAAGCCGTGCACTGTATTCCATGGGTGAGTCGCTGATGATCCCAAAAATGTTTGGTAAACTTGGCAAAATAAAACACCGGAAGCAGCAATTATTCTTTGCGGAATTGCCTGCTGTATTGCACCATTCTTTGGTAGAGGTGTTCTTGTATGGCTTGTCGATGCTGCATCGTTTGGCTGTGTTATTGCGTATATGTTCGTATCCATTTCGTTTTGCATTTTGCGAAAGACCAAGCCGGACATGGATAGACCGTACAAGGCAAAAGCTGGCAAATTTGTTGGCGTAATGGCAGTTGCCATGGCAGCCTTTATGACGTTGTTGTACATCATTCCGGCATCTTTTTCAGCCGCACTTGTATGGCAGGAATGGATCGTTGTAGGAGCTTGGCTTGCACTTGGTGTGTTCTTTTACTTTTATTCTAAGAGCAAGTACGGTGCCGAATTTGGCCGTGACATTTTTATTGTAAGTGAAACGAGTACCGCAGATGCTGCAGATAAGACAGCAGAACAGCAGACCAAGAAATATACGGGCAAACATTTTGTTGTAACAGTTGGCTGTGAATACGGAAGCGGCGGTCCGGAAATCGCCAAAATGGTTGCCGATCATTTTGGAATAGAGTACTATGATAGAGACTTGGTGGATAAGGTCGTTGAGAGGATTGGTGTTGCCAAAGGATTGGTCGAGGAGGCAGATGCCAAGATCGGCGTTCGTTATGGCTTTGATACTTCTTATGGTGTTCGCTATGCGAACTTGTCAAATCGAGTCATTGATGCACAGTTTCAGGCAATTCATGATTTTGCAGAGAAATCTTCCTGCGTTATCGTTGGTCGAAGCAGTGATTATATTTTGCGGGATAGAGAAGACGTCTTAAATGTCTTTGTCTATGCGCCGGAAAAAGCAGAAGTTGCTGCTGTTATGGCGAAAGAGGGGATGAATGAACGAAAAGCAACTGCGAAGTGGGAAGAGGTTGAGAAGGCACAGCACGCTCGTCATGCTTACATTACCGGCAAGAAACGTGGCGATCGTCACACAAGAAATATATTGATCGACAGCAGTCTTCTTGGCTGGGAAAAGACAGCGGAGCTGATCATTGATATTGTCGAGCAGAAATATGTAGCGGCGGAAGATACTGTAGATGCTGCAGTATGAGGCGCAGACAGTGCTAAAATACCTTTTGTATGTAGGCGCAGATAGAAATGGAGGATTACGATGAAAGGATTTTCGATAAAAACAGAAATTGAGGAATTTGATACCTTTGCTGAGTTTGCGGCTGATGCCGATTTGGGATCGGATGATCTGGTGTTGTGCGGTGAGCATACATATCAGGATTATATTGCAGAGTTAAATACCGGGGTACAGACATTATTTCGTGAAAAATACAGCAAGGGGAACCGACCGATGGAGATGTCGACGCAATTCTCAATGCCCTTCGAGACAAAAATATGATCGGATCATTGCAGTCGGCGGTGGCACAGTAATTGATATTGCGAAAGTGATCGCAGTTGCCGGCCCGGACGATACCGTAGATGATCTGTACGATAATGTGGACACCTTGAAACAAATACATCCACTTATTATCATTCCAACAACCTGCGGAACCGGAAGTGAAGTTACGAATATATCTGTCATCAATCGTGTTAGCAAAGGCGTAAAAATGGGTCTTGCCTCGAATGCGATGCTGCCGGACAAAGCAGTATTGATCACAAATCTGCTTACGTCCCTTCCGTACAAGATTTTTGCAACATCTTCGATCGATGCAATGGTACATAGCGTAGAGTCGTTCCTTAGTCCAAACGGATGCAGCATTTCCAGAGTTTTTTTTTTCGACAGAAGCATTAAAGACAATTCTTTTCGGTTGGTCGAAAGCAGTTGCAGCAGGAGGTGGGGATGCGTGGAAAGAATACGCAGCAGAATTCTTGAAAGCATCCAACTGGGCAGGTCTTGGGTTTGGATACGCCGGATGTGCTGCAGTGCATGCGTGTGCATATCCACTTGGTTCGGTCTATCATATTCCGCATGGTCAGTCGAACCAGCTTATGTTTGCCTCTGTTATGAAAAAATATAAAGAGATCAAACCGACAGGGCGAATTAATGATCTCGAGGCGGTTATCGCAGAGACTTTGGGCGTAGACCAGACGGAAGCACTAGACAAGTTATATGCGCTGATGGATGATGTGCTGCAGAGCGAGCCATTAAAGAACTTTGGTGTAAAGAAGAAGATCTTCCGGTATTTGCGAAAGATGTTGCAAATACGCAGCTGCGACTTTTGAAAAACAATTATATTCCATTAAGCGAGGAGCAGTTGCTGGAGATCTATAAGGCGGCTTTTTGATGAGAATCTGTATAGAATGATAAATAATGGAAACACTGATCAAAAATAGAATGTAAGAAAGGTATGGTGATCAGTGTGCTTAAACAATTGCAGATTGAACGTGTTACAGGCAGAGAAATTTTGGATTCCAGAGGAATCAACCGTAGAGGCAGAAGTGACTCTGCAGGATGGAACGATAGGACGGGCGGCTGCGCCGAGTGGTGCATCTACCGGAGAATTTGAGGCATTGGAACTTCGGGATGGAGATCATACACGGTATGGTGGGAAAGGTGTGCTGCAGGCGGTTGATAATATTAATCACGTTATCAATGGTATTTTGCGCGGAATGGACGCGTCTGATACGTATGCGGTCGATCAAGTAATGCTGCGTAAAGATGGCACAGCAGATAAATCCGTGCTTGGAGCGAATGCGATCTTGGCGGTTTCTATTGCAACGGCAAAAGCAGCCGCACAATCGTTAAAGACGCCACTTTACCGTTTCGTGGGTGGCGTATCCGGTACAAAACTGCCTGTGCCGATGATGAACATTTTGAACGGTGGTGCGCATGCGGGCCAATACAGTAGATGTACAGGAGTTTATGATCATGCCGGTGGGGCGGACTCATTCCGCGAGGCGCTGCGTTGGAGCGCAGAAGTGTTTCATGCATTGGCTGCCTTATTAAAACGAAAGGTTTGGCAACCTCTGTTGGTGACGAGGGTGGATTTGCGCCAAATTTGCAGAGTGATGAAGAGGCAATAGAATGTATTCTCGATGCGATCAAAGAGGCAGGGTACGAACCGGAAAAAGACTTCCGGATTGCTATTGATGTAGCGGCAAGTGAATGGAAAAGTGATCAAAGGGATGTATCTGCTTCCAAAATCCGGGGTGAGATATTCCTCCGAGGAGTTGATCGCGCATTGGAAGTCATTAGTGGAACGATACCCTAGCCTTTCTATTGAAGATCCACTGGATGAAGAGGATTGGCTTGGCTGGGAGAAATTGACACAGGAACTCGGCGATCGAGTACAGTTGGTGGGGACGATCTGTTTGTCACGAATACGAAACGGCTTGCAAAGGGAATTGCAGAAGGCTGTGGTAATTCAATCCTAATTAAGCTTAATCAGATCGGAACCTTATCGGAAACGATGGAAGCGATCAAGCTTGCCAAACAGTTTGGTTATACAGTATTATGTCCCACCGCTCCGGAGAGACAGAGGATACGACGATAGCAGATCTGGCAGTTGCCTTGAATTGCGGACAGATTAAAACCGGTGCACCGAGCCGAAGTGAGCGAGTTGCAAAGTACAACCGGCTTCTCAGGATTGAAGAGGAGCTGGGTGGAGCAGCTAGCTATTGTGCACCTTTTTGCGTACGAAATAAAAACAGATCACCTGCATGACAATGGTTAGAGCCACGACACCGGGTAGGAAATAAATAAAAGTCTAATGATCTATGGCATGGGAAAATGACATAGATCCATACAATTCTGGTGCCTACCGTGCCAATCACCGAAAGGATCATTGGCACGGTGGAATGCCCCATGCCTCGCAATGCCCCCGGCAGCAGATCCATGATACCGCATAAGAAATATGTGACGGTTGTATATAACATAATATCTATACCGCACTCTATGACATTGGTGCTCTTAGTGTAAATGTGCATTAGTTCCGCACCGAAAAGATAGGATCCACCACCCAAAACGAGAGCAACAATTACCGTCAGTCCTAAGCATTCTAATAACACTTTATCCATTCTCTTAAATTTACGTACACCATAATTTTGGCTTGTAAAACTCATGCACCTGTGTAATGGAATTCACAGATACATACAAAAATCCCAAAATATTATTGGCGGCAGTGTAGCCTGCCATTGCAACAGAACCAAAAGAGTTGACAGAGGACTGAAGCAGAACATTCGAAAAATTAATGATCGTGCTTTGGATTCCGGCTGGAATACCGATTTGGAATATTTGCTTTACATAGCGCGTTTTCATACCTAATTTATTGAAGCGGAGCTGATAACTTCCATCGGAAAGGTATAGACAGCGTAATACCAAAATGCACGATATACATTGAGAAATTACCGTTGCGATAGCAACACCGGCAACACCCAAATGAAACTGAATCACCAAAAGAAGATTTAACACCACATTTGTCGCACCTGAAATAATCAAAAATAATAGAGGGCGTTTGGTATCACCCACCGCTCTTAAAATGGTCCGCTCCGTAATTGTATAACATAAAAAATGGCATTCCCATAAAATATATGCGCATATAAAGTGTGGACAGGTTTAATACATTATCCGGGTGTCCATCAGTTCTAACGCACCTTTGGCAGCAATCACTCCGATAATTCCCATTGCGATTCCACTGATCAGAGCCAACGTAATGGATGTATGTACGGTTTCTGACATTTCCTTCTCTTGTCCGGTCGCATAAAATCTTGCAGCTAATACACTTGCGCCCAAGGAAATTCCGATAAAAAGATTGACAAATACATTGATCAGCGCAGTCGTTGATCCAACAGCCGCCAGTGCTTCATTGCCTGTAAACTGTCCAACCACGATAATATCTACCGCATTAAATAATAACTGTAAAATTCTGACAGCATCAACGGAATTGAAAAGGAAACCAGTTTATCCAATATTGAGCCATTACACATATCTATTTCATATTTGCTTGTCTTAGTATTCATGTTCGTCCTACGCTTCTTTCTATTTCCTGCTTAAACTTCACACAACCAAAATCAGTATATCGTCACATATTGCTTATTACGTCTGCGAGTACGAAGTATTTTGCAGCCACAACATAGTGGTTTCTGCCATCAGTGAACTATAGTAATTGCCTTGCCGCAATTAGTTTTCACAGTGATTTCTAAATTTTGTTGCCTCTGATGAATGATTTACATGCCCTTACAGAGAACTCGAAGTCCCGTAAGCAAGGTATTTATCATTTTGAAAGGGACTTTGCGCTCGTCGTTACTTATGTCTCGTATTTCAGAGACATTAAGTAACGTGACGTAGCGCATCGTAGCGAAAGCGTCCGTCCAAAAATGGATGATACCTTGCTAAACCGGGACATCTCAGACACTCTTTCAGGCATGTATACATCAGAGGCCTAAACAAAATAAGAAATCACGTAAAAACTCTGCGTTCTGCGGCAATTATCTTAGTTCTTTGATGGCAGAATAAGTTAGTTTATCGGCTGCAAAATAGTATGTATATTACAGACATAATAAGCAATATGTGACGATGCATTCCCTTTGATGCGTGAAGTTTGGGTTGTTTATTGGTATAGGGGGATGGGTGTCTGCTTTGCATCCCGATAGTATAGTATACTAGCATTTTGAAAATTACTCAACTTTCCTTTTTACTATAGGGCGAAAGAGTGTTACAATAGGTGGCTATTATGCGCAGAAATCATGCGCTATTTACTGGAATGACAGGAGGTATGACGATGAGAAGTTTATTGATAAAAAAAGATACCACAAAGGAAGAAAGAATGGCGATCATTGAAGAATCTGTGGGCGGTGATGCAGGTGGTTGTGATGGATGTTCGGCAGGAATCCTAAAAATGTACGAACCGTATATTGAAGGGGAAATGGAATTGCGAGAATGCAATATGGCGTTTCGTGCACACTATATTTGGGGAAGGAACATCCGACGAAAACGGCTGCGGGTATATGTAACGTATGAAAAAGATATCTATTTTTGCAAAAAGAAGCATAATTATAATGCTAGGGATAATTTGGGGATGCATTAGTTTTATCTGGCTTGGATACAGTATCTTAACAGCAGGTAATCTTATGGAAGAACCCGGGTCTATTGATTACGTTGCGGAAGGCGAAGCTATGCGGATATATGGTTTCATAGGATGTGCTTTGTATGTTCTTGCCTTTTGTCCAATATTGTATTCGCTGTATAAACGCAAACAGTCTATTGCTGCATTTTTGTTATCTATGCTTTTGGGGGGCGGCATTTGTGGAGTGTATCTATTTGTACTCCGCTAACGCCAATATAACGCAAACTTCCGGTATGAGAAGCTTGAGAATATAAATGAAAACAGGAGGAACTTAGAGAATGAAGTTTGAGAAGATTGATAAAAAAGGAAGAAGGTAAATTTATTACCCGTTATGATATTACTTATAAGACGGTAGATGATACGACAAAGATATATGAAATGATCAGCCGCAACCGTAATGTTCAAACAAGAGAAGAGCTTCGTGGCAATAAGCCGGATGCAGTTGTGCTGATGGTCACTGATGAGAGGGGAGAAAATCGTTTTGAACAAAGAATTCCGTATGGCGGCAGGTACGTGGGTTTATAATTTCCCGGCGGATTGATTGATCCCGGCGAGGTGCCGGAGCAGAGTGCGAAGCGCGAGTTGTGGGAAGAAACGGGGTTAGAACTATATGAGATCAATGATGAGTTAGGACTCAGCTATAGTGCGGTTGGGTTCAGCAATGAGATGAATGTATGTGTCATCGGAAAAGCACGTGGTGAATTCCGCCAAAGCACATCTAATGTGGAAGAAATTGAAGCAGGATGGTACACCAAAGAAGAAGTACGGAATCTGTTAAAGACAGAACGATTTGCGGCGAGAACACAAGCATACTGTTATCTTTGGGCAAATAAATAACGCCAACTTCCCATGCCCGAAGTTGGCGTATATAGGCAGCTAACTCATAGATACTACGGTGAGAATGTCATTCTGTACGAAAAAGCGGACAGTAACGCCGGCGAACTCGAATGCATAGATGCGTTCCGGATCGTTTTGGTAAGAAGGGCGAGGATCTTGAGCCAGCACTTTTTTCCAGAGAAAGAAGCTTTTCGGCAGGCAATACTTGGCCCGCATTGTCCGGAAGTATTACGCGCAGCAAATGAGCTTTACGCTGTCTGTAAAACCACCCGTAGCCAGCGGTTTACAGTCGGCATACGGAAGATATGGTTTTATATCATAGATCGGAGTGCGGTCCATGAGATCGGCACCCGTTATTTCCAGGATTGGTCCATCTTCTTTTGAAAAAATAATGTCCTGTAATTTACACAAGAAAGCGCCAGTGAATTTGGTCGAAATGGAGATCTCGTTGCAAATACTCCCATGCGCTTATTGCCGCCAAGTTTGGGCGGACGAACGGTAGGTGACCATTCCCCACGTATTGTTTCTGAAAATTCCCAGATCAGCCATAAATGAGAAAAATCTTCCAAGCCGCGGATCGCATCGCGATTGCGGTATTCCGGTTCAAATATGATACGGCTGCGTAACTCCGGAACCAGACCGCTCTGTCGTGGAATGCCAAACTTTCCCGGAAAATCAGAGTGTATCCGGGCAATCGGATGAATTTCCATGTTTTCCTCCTGTCACTGATATCAATTATTCAAAATGTCACTAATATCAATTATTCAATATGTCACTGATATCATTTATCATTTCATCATCTTTCAGGCGGAAAAGAAATTCCACGCGACGAGATGCATTTTGATCTTCTTTGCCATCCTTATCCAATATAGGATTGCTAAAGGACTTGCCGTTTGCCGTCACAATTTTGCGTAGTTTCGTAATCTTGGCAGTCGACAGCACTTTCTTTGTTTTCATCCAAGCAGAAAGTTGCGACAGACAAGGCCCTTTTTTGGGACAGCCCAGATTATATAAATAATCTCCCTGTGTATCTGTATGTCCTTCAATAATAATCTCTGAGATATAATCATTAAATTGCTTGTCTGTTAATACGCCGATATACTTTGGTAAAAACTTTTGCAGCAATTCTTCACCCGACGCTTTCAATGCAAATTGTCCGGAATCAAACAAAATGCTTGAGTCAAGCGCGATGGATCCGGTCTTTTCATCGACTTTCACACTGAGATCCGTACCGTCAAACTCTTTCTTGAGAGCCTCGATCAGTTCCGTTCGAATACCGATCAATTTGTCTAACTGTTCCTGTTGCTCCTGCAGTTGTTCCTGTTGGCTTTGAACCAAAGCCTGCTGCTGCTTTAAGTCCTCTTGTTTTTGCTAATAACGTCTTTGCGATTGCAGCATTGTAAACGAAATGATCAACACAAAGATCAACAAAAGAGCAGCCATCATATCGGAATAGGAAAGCCAATAACTGGTTTCCTCCAAATGTCTTTTTCCTTTTTTCTGCGCATAATAAACCTCTTTTCTGTACGCGGAACCGAGTGGTGTTACTGTCTGAGTGCCGAGCAATCTTATCAGCTACTTCATCACTAAATTTCTCCATCATCTTCTCCGTCTGCATCATTTGCAAAGCCTGATAATCCAAGAAAATATTTGCCGCATTATTTTGTGCACGGGGTGCGACATATTTATGGTAACTGTCCAAAAAATCGTCCATGGCATTATAAGCATCTTCTAAGTTTTTCTTGTAAACAAAGTTAAATACCAAAGAAAATACCATACCATAAATAGATGTGTGGAACGCGATCTTGATACCATTCATCAACTGCGGAATGCTGTCCGTAATTGCGGACGCACTGCCGGTATTAAAATTCTGAAGACCAAACGACAGACCGATAAAAGTACCTAAAATACCAAGACCGGTCATTACGCCGGGAACAATGCTGATCAATCCACATTTCATTACGCTGTCAATGTAATATTCGTTCAGATAATCATCAATATCGCATTGGGCACTTCGCTCTAACATCGTTAATCTTCTGCGTTCCTCGCAATATTCACGAAAACGTGTATCTGCCAATTTGTTACCAAAGAGCTTTGGATTATCTTTATAATCATCCCACAAATAATCGCCTTTGCGTTTGAAGTCAGTCTGAAAGTTGCGTGCCGCAAGATGCAGGCTAGCCATCATCCGATTAGCAGGCATGAAACAATGTGTCGTAGAATACAAAATAATCCCGCCGACAATTAAAAAACATTCCAATATTAATGATAATGTTGGCGATATCAAGACCCGAACCCGTAAACACGTTCAGATATACGGCCAAAGCCAGCATAATAAAATATACAGGGAATAAAATCCCCTCACTACCAAAAAGATTTCATAGGTACCCTCCAATGTTTGCTTTGCTGCAAAAACCAGCGACCATCCCCTCTGTTCTAAAGAAACCGGGCGTATATCAAAAGCTGATGCATTGCAGTCGTAAAATGTAACGTGTGCCCGATGGCACAACATATATACTATACAAAGTTTGAGGGAGAAAGTCAAAAGGTGGGCGGGTGGTGCACTGCATATGAGAGGATTTCGTAAAATAGAAAATGTTATGTTATCTATTACGATAAAAAGAGAAAGGATGAAAAGCAAATGGCACTAATTAGCTGCCCGGAATGCAACCGGAAAATTTCGGATACCGTAAGAAAATGTCCGAATTGTGGATACAAAATCAAAAATCACCGATCCAAAGAAGAACCTAAATTATTGAAAAATACGATTTAGTACGTTTTATGGGACAATAAATGTGCTATAATAGTGGCATGTCATAAAAAGAATGTAGAGAATCCACACTAAGACAAGTAATGTTAAATTTTGTACCAAGAAATCTACGATAGGTATGCGTATAAGAGATGGGAGGGTAAATGGCAAAACGACCGAATCAAAGGCTAAAATTGTTGTATTTAGCAAAGATTATGCTTCGACTGACGGATGATGAACATGGTTTGCAGGTAGAGCAGATTATCAATGAGTTGGCCAAGTATGACATTGCGGCAGAGAGAAAGAGTATATATTCTGATTTAGAAGCTCTGCAATTGTTTGAATTGATATTGAAAAAAAAGCACATAGGACGATATGTATATTATTGTGTAGGAAATCGAAATTTGGAATTGGCGGAATTGAAACTTTTGGTAGACGCGGTACAGTCTTCTAAATTTATCACAGAGAAGAAATCCAGCCAGCTTATAGAGAAACTGGAACGCTACGTTAGTCAATACGAAGCGAAACAGTTAAATCAACAGGTATATGTTCACGGTCGGATAAAAACCATGAACGAAAGTATCTACTATAATGTAGATGAAATACATAATGCAATTACAGCAGACGTAATGATTTCATTTCAATATTTTCAGTGGAATTTGAAAAAGGAGATGGAGCCAAGACACGAAGGAGAGAGATACATAATATCTCCGTGGGGGCTGATTTGGGATAATGAGAATTATTATATGGTAGAATATGACGCAAAGGCTGAGCTTGTCAAGCATTTTCGAGTCGACAAGATGTTACGTATTCAACCGATGAAATGCAAAAGAAAAGGTCAAAAGTTATTTCCACAGGGAAATATAGCAAACTACGCAGAGAAACATTTTGGAATGTTTTCGGGAAAAGAGGAATCGGTCACGCTGCTTTGTCAAAATGGGTTTATAGGTGTGATCGTAGATAGATTTGGAAGAGACGTTAAAATTCGCCCGGTGGATAAGGATCACTTTCAAGCAAAAGTTGAAGTGGTTGTCAGTAATAATTTTTTGGATGGGTGTTAGGATTAGGAGAAGGGTTAAGATTGCTGCACCGCAGGAAGTTGTCAGTGAACTACAAAAGGAAATTCAAAGAATGCGGAGACAATATTTTGCGGATGATCTGGAAATGGAATTGGCTATGAAGGATAACAAGTGCTGATTCTTAGATTGAAGTGATGGGGAGGAGATGATCTGGTATGAACAAGTCAACAAAAAAACTCGCCGAGGCGAGTTCCTAAAGTTCAATTAAATCACACACTGTGATGCCCGAAGGCGATTTGAATAAATTTTATTTGAACTTATGATGTAGTTAATACGTATGGTACTTAACTGACATCAATAATAAAGCATAAACTACGACATGTCAAGAGAAAAAGGAGGATTTTATGAAAAAATTTGAAGAGTACTATATTGGATTGGATATGGGAACCGGTTCTGTAGGATGGGCAGTGACGGATCCGACGTACAATATTATCAAACGTCATGGTAAGGCATTATGGGGAATTCGCCTGTTTGAGTCTGCTAAGACAGCCGAAGAAAGAAGAATCTTTCGAACATCTCGAAGAAGAACAGAGCGCCGTAAAAATCGATTACATTTATTGCAGGAAATCTTTGCGGAAGAGATTAGCAAGAAAGACATGGGATTCTATCAGCGGATGAAAGAGAGTAAGTATTGGCATGAGGATAAGAAAGACATCAATGGAAACATGCCGGAGCTGCCGTATGCACTGTTTGCAGATGATGGATTTACAGATAAAGACTATTATAAGAAATATCCGACAATTTTTCACTTGCGCTATGCGTTGGCAACGAATACAACAGATAAGCCCGATATTCGATTGCTTTATTTGGCATTGCATCACATTATTAAGCATAGAGGACATTTTCTGTTTGAGGGCAAGAAATTATCAGAAGTAAAAGAATTTTCAACAGCGATTGAGGCATTAGTGCAGCAGGCTGAAGAACAAGAGATTGATCTGAAATCTTTTGACGCAAGAAGAAGTGTTGACTCAATTGGAACACATTATGAGTGATGCTCAATGCACAAAATCAGATAAAAAGACGCAGGTCAGCAAGCTCATAGTAGGAACAGATAAGCAGAAGCAAAAACAGGAGAAAGCGATAGCTGCTTTAATTACGGGTTGCACCGTAAAGCTAAGTGATATTTTTGCTGATCCGGAGTTGGATAAAGAAGAAATCTCGAAAATATGCTTTTCTGATAATGGTTATGAAGAAAAAGAGGTAGAAATAGAGTCTGTATTGGCGGATCGATTTTTGCTTATAGCAGCAGCAAAGGGTGTGTATGATTGGACGGTATTGCATGATATACTGGGGGATGCGCGCTTTTGTCGGAAGCAAAAGTTAAAACCTATGAGAAACACCGTGATGATCTGCGGAAAGTGAAGCAGCTTCTTCGGATGGATAAAGAAGTTTACGAGGCTGTTTTTGGTGTGTCTGAGAAAAATGAGGCAAATTATAGTGCTTATATTGGCATGGCAAAGAAAAATGGAAAAAAACAGCCGATTGAGAAAAAATGTTCACAGGAAGATTTTTATAAATTCTTAAAAAGCAGCTGGATCGTCTGTCTGTGGATGAAATGGGGCAAGAGATAATCGATGAGTTAAAAGCAGAGATGGATCTTGGAACATTATTTCCAAAACAAATGATTCGCGATAATGGAGTTATTCCTTATCAATTGCATGAGAACGAATTGAATGCAATATTGGACAACGCACAGAAATTCTATCCGTTTTTGTTGGAGAAAGATCAAGATGGTTATACACCAGTGGAAAAAATACAAAAGATATTCCGCTTCCGCATTCCGTACTACGTAGGACCTTTGAACACGGCGCATCAAGATAAAGGTGGTCATAGCTGGTCTGTACGTAAAAAGGAAGGCAAAATTTATCCATGGAATTTTTCAGAAATGATTGACGAGGAAGAAAGTGCAACGAAATTTATTGAACGCATGACGAATAAATGCACGTATCTGATCGGAGAGGATGTTTTGCCGAAGGAATCATTGTTGTATGCGAAATTCAATGTATTGAACGAGCTAAATAATCTGCGCATTGATGGGGAACTGATAGCTCCGGAACTTAAGCAGGATATTTATAATAATGTTTTCAAGAAATACCAACGTGTAACAGGGAAAAAGGTCAAGGACTACCTTAGAATCAACGGCGTAATTTCTAAAGAACAAGAACTATCCGGATTTGATCAGAATTTTAAGAGTTCGTTGAAAGCGTATCATGATTTTAAGCAGATCGTTGGAACGGGGGTCCTTTCGGAAAGTGAACAGGAGGATATCGTCAGAGATATTACGCTATTTGCAGATTCTCAAAAGATGTTGAAACAGCGTATTCATAGAAAATATCCGATGTTGTCTGACAAACAGGTTGCTCAGCTTGCCAACAAAAAAAAATATGCAGGGTGGGGCAGATTGTCGCGCACCTTTTTGGAAAATATTGAATCAGTCAATAAAGAGACTGGTGAAGTGATGAATATCATCACTGCGCTTTGGGAAACGAATGAGAACTTAATGAAACTTTTAAGTGGAAAATACGATTATACAAAGCAGATTGAGCAATGGAATGCCGGACAGATGAAAAAAGGAGAGATAGAATATCAAGACATTGAAGAGCTTTATGTGTCTCCTGCAGTAAAGCGCCCAATTTGGCAAACTATAAAAATTGTAAGGGAAATTACAAATATAATGGGTGGTGCACCAAAACGTATTTTTGTCGAGGTTGCAAGAGAGCCCGGTGAAAAAGGCGTGAGAAAAGTTTCTAGAAGAAACCAGTTGTTGGATCTTTACAAAGCCTGCAAAAAGGGAAGCACCGGAATTATACGACCGTCTGGCAAATAAGGAGTCTGACAATGCATTGCGCAGTGACAAACTTTTCTTATATTATTCGCAGATGGGAAGATGTATGTATTCCGGAGATGCCATTGATTTGGATGAGTTATTCACAAACCGATATGATATTGATCATATATATCCACAATCGAAGGTTATGGACGATAGTATAGACAACCGCGTATTGGTCAAAAGAGATTTAAATAGCAAAAAAGACAGATACATTCCCGGTCCCTGAGGAATACCGAAAAGCAGGAAAAAGCATTATGGAGCACGCTGTTGAAAAAGGGACTGATCTCTAAAGAAAAATATAAGAGATTGACAAGAACAGAGCCATTTGGTGAAGATGAGTTGGCTGGTTTTATTGCCAGACAATTAGTAGAGACACGTCAGAGTACCAAAGCGGTTGCGCATTTATTGGAAGAGGCATATCCTGATGCCGAAATCGTTTATGCTAAAAAGCTCGTGCAGTTAGTGAATTCCGGCATAAATTTGACATGATCAAAGTGCGTGAGGTGAATGATTTCCATCATGCCAAAGATGCCTATTTGAATATTGTTGTCGGAAACACATACTATGTAAAATTTACAAAGGATGCGGCATGGTTTGTGCGCAACAATCCAGGACGTACATACAACTTAAAGAAAATGTTTGAGAATGAAACGGTAAAACGTGGAAATGAAACAGCATGGATTCCTGGAGATAACGGGACAATATGTACTGTAAAGAAATGGATGCGAAAGAATAATGTTTTATTCACCAGAAGAGCATACGAAGTGAAAGGAGGACTTTTTGATCAAAATATTTTGAAAAAAGGAAAGGACAGATACCGATCAAGGGAGGTGTCGACGAGGCTCCAGTCGATCGAGAAATATGGAGCGTATAATAAGGCGAGTGGTGCTTATTTTATGCTGGTGGAATCCGATGGTAAGAAGGGAGAGAAAAGAGAACGATTGAGTTCGTGCCGGTATTTTTGGCGAAAAGCTTAGAGGAATCTGTAGAGCTTCGTAGACGATATTGTGAGGAGGAACTTTACCTTTGTGAATCCAGACGTGCGATTATCAAGATAAAGATCAACACACTATTTGACGTGGATGGGTTTAAGATGCATTTGTCGGGAAGAACAGGAAAACGATTAGTATTTAAGGGTGCAAATCAACTGGTTTTGAGAGAAAAGCTGCAGTTGACAGTAAAGAAGATAGGCAAATATTGTGCTGACTATAAAGAGAATAAAGAGGCTGTCTTATCTGAAAAAAGTGAAGTGACACAAGAAGTCTTGGAAGAGCTCTACGATGAATTCCTGCATAAGCTAAGAAATAGCTTGTATGGGCATAGGCTATCAGCCCAAATAGAAAGACTGGAAACAGGAAAAGAAAGCTTTTGCTCTATGAGCAATGAACAGAAATGCCTGATATTAATGGAGATTTTGCATCTGTTCCAATGTACTAGTCAGCTTGCAAATTTGCAGTTAATAGACGGACCGGGAAATGCTGGAATGCTGTTGCTTAACAATGATGTATCAAAATTAGAAGACATAAAATTATCAACCAATCAATCACAGGTTTCTATGAACAAGTGATTGATCTAAAAACGATATGAGTTGGCGGATTGTTGTCGTGCACAACACGGCAAAGTTATTTGCAATTGCAATATTTAGTGGTACGGGTGAGATGAAAACGCAGAAGATATATATTTCAGAAATAGCACTTCTGCTTGTGGAATCTACTTCTGTATCACTGACAGTTGGATTGTTGGCGGAATTAACGAGACAGAAGGTGAAAGTGATATTTTGTGACCATAAGCGAAATCCATCCTCGGAGCTGATTTCGTATTATGGCTCACATGATACAAGCAATAAAATCCGTACACAAATTACGTGGCACAGTCGGTGAAGGAAGCTGTGGACGGAAATTGTTCGTGAGAAAATAAATAAGCAGGCGGAATTCTTGCTGGAAAGGGGGAAGAATACGGAAGCTGCGTTGCTGAGAGACTATGTTCAACAGATACAATGGAATGATGCCACTAATCGTGAAGGTCATGCTGCAAAAGTATATTTTAACGCATTGTTTGGCATGGATTTCTCACGGAGTCAAGATTGCCCGATTAATGCAGCATTGAATTATGGATATTCACTGATGCTTTCTGCAATTAATCGTGAAATTGTAATGAATGGATACATTACGCAGTTGGGGTTATTCCATGATAATATGTTTAACCAATTTAATTTGGGCTCAGATTTAATGGAACCGTATCGTGTGCTTGTCGATCGAAAGGTATGTGAAATGAGACCAGTAGAATTTGAGCATGAACAAAAATGAAATTAGTTGCTTTGCTAAATGAGGAAATAATAATGGAAGGCAAACATTTTGTCATCCTAAATGCGATCAAGCAATACGTTAAGAGCGTATTCGATGCTTTGAATGAGTCGGACATTGCGCAGCTTTCCTTTTATTCTTATGAGTTATAGGTACATGAGAGTGATAGTAATGTTCGACCTTCCTGTACTATCAAGTGCGCAGCGACGAGAATACACGAGATTTCGGAAATATTTGCTGAAGAGTGGGTTTGTCATGCAACAGGAGTCAATCTATAGCAAGTTAGCATTAAATACCAGCATAGCTCAAAGGATTGAAGATAATGTTCGCAAGAACAAACCTCCTGAAGGTTTGGTGCAAATGTTGACGATTACCGAAAAACAGTACGGTCGAATGGAACTTTTGGTCGGGGAAGTTACAAGTGAAGTGATTCAGAGTGATGAACGGTTAATTATACTGTAATCACAGTAAAAAGGGGGGGATGTTTGAAATTAACACATCCGGATGTTCATTTCGATATAGAATTTGGAAAGGATGATTCTCTGATACCAGTATGTGTTGTAGAATCGCCGGTAAGATGGCGGGAGATTCAAAAGGAATTAATATCTCAGCAAAGTGGTGATAGCGGTAACTGGGTATTGTCGGAAGGTGATAAAGAATTAAAAATCAGCAAAGTCATGGAAATGATATTTAATCCATTGCAGCTAGACGTTAATCAAAGAAAGCTGGTTACTGCCTTTTTGAAATCGTTTGCAGAAAAAGCGGTGAATGAAATGCATTGGAGAGGGGCAGGAGCTAAACACACATATCCAAACATTCTTTGGTAATCTAGAGGTGGAGTATTCGTTTGAGTTCAGTATCAATGAGGAACTTGATTATTCGAGTTTGGCGAAAGCTATGGGTATTCAATTAGTTACTGAATATGAAACGGACTTGGAGCGGTTATTGCAATATTGTATATTGCTCCAGGAATTGATAAAGCCAAAATTATTAATGTTCTGGAATTTAAGACAATACTTTTCTGCTGAAGAAATGAAATTATTGTATTCGGAAGTGTGCTGTCGAGAATGGAATGTTTTATTAATGGAGCATTATATTGACAGTAGAATAGATGGTGAGAAGTGGTATATTATTGATAAGGATAACTGTGAAATCTATTGAAAAAAGAGAAAGATTTAGTTATATTATTATATAGATTAGTGTGTTTGAGCACAATAGAGGTACATTTTATGTTAGTGATGGCATTTCATTTTCTAATTTGAGGTTTGAGAATGATGTAGAAATGTATGGTGCTCAAGCTTAGAGACTTTGAAAAATTCGAATACAGGCGTTTGAGAATGATGTAGAAATGTATGGTGCTCAAGCCTTTTATTTGGTAAATGTGGAATAAACAGAGTTTGAGAATGATGTAGAAATGTATGGTGCTCAAGCCGGTTTTTTACACCACAAAAGACATTTGTGAAGTTTGAGAATGATGTAGAAATGTATGGTGCTCAAGCAACGCTACCTATGATCTGCACTTCATACAGGTTTGAGAATGATGTAGAAATGTATGGTGCTCAAGCCTCGACTTATAACGCCCGGCTATATTAAGTGTTTGAGAATGATGTAGAAATGTATGGTGCTCAAGCCCTGTGATAGATGGTGTCACTATTGACAATGTTTGAGAATGATGTAGAAATGTATGGTGCTCAAGCCGAACTATCGGAAAGGACGCTGTGTTGCTAGTTTGAGAATGATGTAGAAATGTATGGTGCTCAAGCTTTGCCGGATTATGACACTGTCAACTTTTGGTTTGAGAATGATGTAGAAATGTATGGTGCTCAAGCGCCGAATTGCGTCTTATGCGAAGTCGGATTGTTTGAGAATGATGTAGAAATGTATGGTGCTCAAGCAGACAGACGACCCAGAGTATAGAGCCAGTAGTTTGAGAATGATGTAAAAATGTATGGTACTCAAGCTTCTGCAAATTGGAATATTTATTCTTCCTGTTTGAGAATGATGTAGAAATGTATGGTGCTCAAGCTTCTTCAATCGTTCCACTCCAACCACAGGGTTTGAGAATGATGTAGAAATGTATGGTGCTCAAGCAAGACACAAAGATATATGAGTCGCAACATAGTTTGAGAATGATGTAGAAATGTATGGTGCTCAAGCTATATTTGGTATATATTATGATAGCCTATGGTTTGAGAATGATGTAGAAATGTATGGTGCTCAAGCCATAAGAAAGGAGTTGTCGTGTTTATGACAGTTTGAGAATGATGTAGAAATGTATGGTGCTCAAGCAGCACTCAACGGTGGAAAAGTCTCTGGATAGTTTGAGAATGATGTAGAAATGTATGGTGCTCAAGCTGCCCAGTCGATAATCTCAACACGATTTGCGTTTGAGAATGATGTAGAAATGTATGGTGCTCAAGCTGTTGGAAGAGAGGAGTGTTGATAATGGCTGTTTGAGAATGATGTAGAAATGTATGGTGCTCAAGCTTTTTCCAAAAATTCCGTCAGAGAGTTGCGCTGTTTGAGAATGATGTAGAAATGTATGGTGCTCAAGCTATCAGTAATGTCAGGATATTGTCTTGACTGTTTGAGAATGATGTAGAAATGTATGGTGCTCAAGCTTGCAAAATGAAGAAAATCTTATTGCTGTTGTTTGAGAATGATGTAGAAATGTATGGTGCTCAAGCAGCGTGACATTGATATGATAGAACGCTGTGGTTTGAGAATGATGTAGAAATGTATGGTGCTCAAGCTCAACCTCCCCGCCTGTGCGGTTATATTCTGTTTGAGAATGATGTAGAAATGTATGGTGCTCAAGCTGTAAATGAGAAACAGCACTCAGAAAGAGAGTTTGAGAATGATGTAGAAATGTATGGTGCTCAAGCCTATGCAAAATTGAAAGAAGATGGCACAGAAGAGTTTGAGAATGATGTAGAAATGTATGGTGCTCAAGCCGCAAAATTGAAAGAAGATGGCACAGAAGAGTTTGAGAATGATGTAGAAATGTATGGTGCTCAAGCCTGCCTTTTATAGATTTTATGTTTTTACCAGTTTGAGAATGATGTAGAAATGTATGGTGCTCAAGCTAAGAAGACACCACACCAGAGACAGACAGAGTTTGAGAATGATGTAGAAATGTATGGTGCTCAAGCAATGTAGAATGTATGGTGCTCAACAAAGTCACTTCTGCATGTGCAAGTTGGTTTGAGAATGATGTAGAAATGTATGGTGCTCAAGCCGGACGAAGTGCAAAGCGAATAACTCGTTGTGTTTGAGAATGATGTAGAAATGTATGGTGCTCAAGCCCGTTCATTGTCACACGCTACGGATTCTTCGTTTGAGAATGATGTAGAAATGTATGGTGCTCAAGCCCGAAAAGACACGAATCAATATAACTCAAAGTTTGAGAATGATGTAGAAATGTATGGTGCTCAAGCAAATTCTATAGCGATTTGCTTTATAATGAAGTTTGAGAATGATGTAGAAATGTATGGTGCTCAAGCAATTTCGGAAAAAATTGGCAACGCAACGACGTTTGAGAATGATGTAGAAATGTATGGTGCTCAAGCCACACCACCAACACCACCAACACCCACGGTGTTTGAGAATGATGTAGAAATGTATGGTGCTCAAGCTCTACCAGTGTATGTTATATTGTCACTAGAGTTTGAGAATGATGTAGAAATGTATGGTGCTCAAGCTAATTCAATATCATATGTGAGATCATTAAGTTTGAGAATGATGTAGAAATGTATGGTGCTCAAGCTCTTTCCGATTCTAACATCTGCTGAGACGTGTTTGAGAATGATGTAGAAATGTATGGTGCTCAAGCGGAATCTTATATGTTCCGTTAGCCTTGATTGTTTGAGAATGATGTAGAAATGTATGGTGCTCAAGCGTAAACACAGGGCTTTTTCTTGTATTTATGGTTTGAGAATGATGTAGAAATGTATGGTGCTCAAGCGGGTAATTTATTCTGCCGTCTGTAGTTTAAGTTTGAGAATGATGTAGAAATGTATGGTGCTCAAGCCTCGACATCTGCCGTTAACCTACCAATTAAGTTTGAGAATGATGTAGAAATGTATGGTGCTCAAGCGTCAGCTTTATGGAAATAGTCGGTACATTCGTTTGAGAATGATGTAGAAATGTATGGTGCTCAAGCCCCTACAATGGCTAGAAATCTTTTGCATGAAGTTTGAGAATGATGTAGAAATGTATGGTGCTCAAGCACAGACGAAAAAACAGCACGGCTATTCATTTTGTTTGAGAATGATGTAGAAATGTATGGTGCTCAAGCAAATTCTATAGCAATCTGCTTTATGATGAAGTTTGAGAATGATGTAGAAATGTATGGTGCTCAAGCAGGTCCAGCAGAGTATGCATGAACCTTGAAGTTTGAGAATGATGTAGAAATGTATGGTGCTCAAGCACGGTATCGCTTCAGAATTCTACGCAGGCAGTTTGAGAATGATGTAGAAATGTATGGTGCTCAAGCTGAATCGTTTGATACAGCAAGTAAATATGGGTTTGAGAATGATGTAGAAATGTATGGTGCTCAAACAGGGCAACGACTGTTAGACAGGTGATAAAAAAGGAGGTAGGGAAGATGCGCGCAAATTACAGTAAATTATTCAATTTACTGAAAAGTAGAAATATAACTCAAAACGATTTTAGAATAGATGTAAAACTGTCGAATGCTACCATTCAAAATTTACGTCATAATAAAAATGTAACAATAGATATCATATGCAGGATTTGTGATTATCTGAATGTGCACCCAAATGATATTTTAGAATGGGAGGAAGTAGATCCAGAAGAAATTCGACTACAGGAGAAATCGAGGACTTACAGAAACAACTAGCAGAACTTAAAAAGGCAAAAAAGAGGTAAACCATGAAAATAGCAGGTAAATACTATATTGACGGGAACTTCGTCAACATCTGCACAGACGATATGCTTTACACGCTCGCCCGCAAAATAGGGTAATAACATCGGTGACAAAACAGGGTTTGGTGTGTTTGAAAGAGAAGTGTTTAATGCGGAACCGGAGCAAGTTTGAGAATGATGCAGAAATGTAAAATAGTGAAAAAAATAGTGTAATTTTAATGGAAAAATTAGCACTCTCGTGATATAATGAGCCTCAGAGAAAAACAAGCAGCTGCGAAGCAGACAATGAAATCTCACAGGCAGTACAGAACGAAGTGTACGCTGGTGCGAAAGCATTTGTGAAAGCAAATAAGGGACGCTATGAATGTGGCGGTTACATTTATACTGGCGAAGGACAGGACATCGGACAGTTCTGGGCGAAGTTAAATGTAGGAAATGCAAAGGTCAAAAAGACTTCTTCCAATCCCACGGTCACAGATGGCAATGCCAACTATTCCTTTGAGGGTGCGACATTTGGTGTCTATTCTGATAAGAGCTGTAACAGCCAGCTTGCCACACTTACTGCCGATGGAAACGGCGATACCAAAGAAGTTGAGGTAAAAGCCGGAACAGTTTACATCAAAGAACTTTCCGCTCCAAAAGGTTACAAGCTGGATTCTACTGTCCATGCCTTAAATGTGGAAGTTGGAAAAACAGCGACATTAACTGTTGCTGACACTCCAAAGGTCACAGAGACTTTGATTGATTTATTCAAAATTGACATGGAAACAGGAAAATCTACTCCACAGGGAACTGCTTCTTTAGAGGGGGCAGAGTTCACATGGAGCTATTATGACGGTTACTACAATGCAGACAATCTTCCTGCAAAGGCTACCCGTACATGGACAACAAAAACTGTTGCCGAAAAAGACAGTGCCGGAACTATCCATTATGTATCCAGACTTGCCGACAGCTACAAAGTATCCGGCGACAGCTTCTATACACAGGACGGTAAGAATGTACTGCCACTTGGTACACTCACT
>VOFE01001165.1_pt1 | contig 56000 bp, 60 predicted proteins | sample 5384071 | NCBI WGS metagenome assembly VOFE01 (sample SAMN12384724, study PRJNA508395) | human gut metagenome | isolation source: healthy gut D | host: Homo sapiens
GCTCTAAAAGAGTGCCGTCATCACCATACAACGTCCCTACCTTGCAGCTAACTGGATAAGTAGTAATATAACTCTTTTAAAAAGACGTAAAACCCTGCGTTATACGGGAATCTTCAGTTGCCATACGCCACTTACGATTGATATACTCACTGTCTTTAAAATATAGCGACGATTCAGGAAACTTTTCTCGATGAGGGAATCACGGGCTTATAGAAACCTTTGCTTTGCTTCATAGTCGGAATATTGCTCAGAACGACATTCTTCGTTTTAGGTAACAAAGAATGGCATCCGGGCAGGATAGCTGGATGCCATTTCTTTTGAATGTGAATTCTTCTGTCTGTCCATCGTTCCCGTTTATTTCTGCGTCTGGTAAAATTGATTGATAGCAGATAGCATGGCAGACGCAAGGGCGAATCGCTTCGGCCTTTGGAGGGGGTTAAATAAACGTTGTCGTGTGACAGACATCTTCCAAGCGTCATGTTCTGAAAGGTGCCGTATTCGTCCGTTATGTTGCGGACGAAATAAGCCGATCCTTGTGATAGAAAAGACGGTTCTTAGAATCTGAGTGGAATCATCGCCTAACCCTCGAAGCGAGATGCCGCAGTTTGAACAGGCAGGTTTTCTGACTTATTCCCGTATCAAAAACCTTCCCGACCTCGTGATGGATTGAGGTGGTATGAGTCTTTCTTTTGATACGCTTTCTGGAAATTACAGCAGCGGGACTGTCCGGGATTTCCACCCGATTCCCTTTTCATCCGGAATGCCGGTCGGCAGACAGGACACCTGTTACGGGACAAAAGATAGTGTTTTTGTATGGGCTGGCCAAAGTTTTTCCTTTTTATTTGCTGAGTTTCAATACGCGCGTTTCGGATGTGATGATGTTCATCCGGTGAGTGACAAAAATCAGGGTCTTGTTGCCATAATGGTTACAGATATTTTGCCATAGCCGTTTTTCGGTTGCGGTGTCGAGCGAGGAAGTGGCCTCGTCGAATAGCAAAATACCGCTCGGCCGCAGTAAAAGCGCGGGCGATGGCGATACGTTGTGATTGTCCTTCGCTTAATCCCGTACCTTGTTCGCCGCAACGGCTGTCCAACTTCGGGGAGTTGGAATACGAAATCGGCACAGGCGTGGATGAGTGCGGTTTGCATTTCTTCATCTGTGGCGTACGGATTGCCGAGCAACAGGTTTTTCCCGTATGGTACCGCTAAAGAGGGTATTTTGGGGGACGTAAGGTGAAGTTGGGCAGGGTACCTGCATGGCATTCGGATTGCCTGCCATGGTTGTCGTATAATATGATTTTTCCGCTGTGGGATGGATTAAGGAAAGCATCAGGCGTATTAAAGTCGTTTTCCTGCACCGGTTTCCCTATCACGGCCGTATGGCTGCCCGGCGGGAAATCGTAGGTGAAATCTTTTGCAGTATGTGGCGCCTCCCTTGTCTATGCGTATGAGACTTGATGGAAGCGTATGCCGGAGGGCGAGCCTATCCGGATTTCTTCGATGTTTTTCCAAAGGAATCTCTTCTAATTGCATGAGACGTTCGCCGGCTGTAAAAGCGTTGACGAAAATAGGAATGAAACGGCTCATGTCTCGGAACGGGCCTTGTATTTGTCCTACGAGTTGGATAAAGGCTATCATCATGCCGTAGGTGATCGTCCCCTCGTGCAGTCGGGCGGTCCCCACAGAAAGGCCACAAGGTAGCACCCCATGAATCCGGCGCTGAGGAAAGACGAGGAGATGGACGAAAGGGTGCGCGTCTTGATTTGGTTGCGTAAATCCTGTTGTATGTTATCTAACCGTTGTACCATAACGGACTGTTGTTCCAAGGTCTGTGGCACAACCATCTGGTGTTTATCGTTTCTTGCAGTATGCTTTGGATACGGCTGTCCGTGTTCCTGATTTCGCGGGTCAGTTTGCGCATACGTTTCATATAGACCTTGCTCAATACCATGAAGAGCGGAATGATGGCTATGGTGAGACAAGCCAATGAAGCATCCATGGAATACAGGAATAAGAACGCACCTACCAACCGTATGCACACGGCGATAATGGAAGGAGCCGTCTCGGTGACGGCATTCACCACGTCGGTGACATCTCGCTCCAGCCTATTCAGAAGGTCTCCGCTGTGTCGTCGGTTCCGGTCTTTCCACTCGCTGTGGAGCAAACGGTCGAAATAGAACCGTTGCATGTGGTTTTGTGCCTTGACTCCCAAAATGGCCTTGACCCAGCGTGAAGCGAAATGGATGCAGAGCTGTGACAACAGGATACCGATGAGTAGTGCGGCGGCTATGGATAAACTTCCGGGGGCTTTATAGGTCGCGATGTCGATGGTCCATTTGGTGGCAGCAATGAACATGAAATCCAACAATACGGTGGAACAGCCGAGCAGGGTGTTCAGTCCCGTTTGCAACCGGTGGTGCCGCAGGATATTCCACAGCCATTGGAGCAAACGTAGGGTGGAATAGGTTGACGTAGAGGAGCGAAAGGCGTTCAACATGATTCTTCCCTTGGGTCGGTGCCCCACATAAAGCTTTTCACGCAAGGTGGAATAAAACGAATGGTTCTTGCGTTGCAATACCTTTATATTATAAGGAGCTCGGCGAAGGATGAGGCGCGTGGCTTCGGTGCAGGCTTCGCTGCGTCCGTCTATAGCCACGAGGAAATTATGGTTGCGGGATTCTACCGATAGCGTAAGTTCCACTTGGTCGCGGAGCGTGATGGGACGTGCGTTCAGGCTGTGGGAGGCTACGGGCATAATGCAGAATGTACCGGATTGGGGCACGATGATGGGGCCTCCTACGCTCAAGGCATAACCGGTGGAACCCGTGGGCGTGTTGATGATGAGGCCGTCAGCCTGATAAGTGGCCAGAAATTCGCCATTCACTTCCACCCGGATGGAAATCATGGAGGAATTGTCCCGTTTCAGGACAGCCACTTCGTTCAGGGCATATGGGTATCCGGAGAGTTCCGGACCTTCGTATTTCACCTCGATGACGCTACGTTCATCAATTTTGTATGTGTGGTTGTAGATGTCGTCGATACATTCTTTGATTTCTTCCGAGACACATCGGCTAAGAAGCCGAGCCGCCCCATGTTGATTCCTAATATAGGTATGTCTTTGTTTTCCCACCCGGCTGGCTGCGGCCAGAAAAGTTCCGTCACCTCCCATGCTGACTGCGATGTCTGCCTGAAAATCGCTGTCTGATATCAGTCCGGTAGGACAGACATCGAAATGAAGTTCCTGACTGAGGTAGGTATAGAAATCGGTGTCGATATAGAGTTCGGCATCGTGTGCGGCCAACAAGGAAATGAGTTGTTTGACCGAAGCCGACTTTTTAGCTTGATAGATGTTGCCGAACAGGGCGAATTTGAGTCTTTCTGCCATTCTCCTAATATTAATTAAGACTTTTACTGTGGTTATAGAGCCGCAAATATAGTATTTTTTCTAACTTTGCCCTATTGGTGACAAATTATAATTGAAAGAGAAATGACGAAATTAAGTGTGAACATTAATAAAGTGGCTACTCTGCGTAATGCGCGGGGAGGCAATAATCCGGACGTCGTGCAGGTGGCATTGATTGTGAAAAGTTCGGGGCACAGGGCATCACGGTGCATCCCCGTCCCGATGAGCGCCACATCCGTTACCAAGACGTGTATGACCTAAAAGCTGTTTTGCGTACGGAGTTCAACATCGAAGGTAATCCGGTGGACAAGTTCAATGATTTGGTGTTGAAAGTACGACCCACCCAGGTAACATTGGTCCGATGCTCCCGACCAGATTACGTCGAATGCGGGTTGGGATACGAAAAAGAATCTTTCGTTTCTGACGGAAATCATAGGGGAATTTAAGGAAAAAGGGATTCGTACTTCCATTTTGTCAATGCCGAAGCGGAGATGGTGGAATATGCGGCGAAAGCGGGGGCAGACCGGGTGGAACTTTATACGGAGCCGTACGCTTCGGCTTATGCAGGAAGTCCGGAGGTGGCTGTTCGGCCTTTTGTGGAAGCATCCCGAACGGCTCGCAGTTTGGGGTTGGGGCTGAACGCCGGCCATGACTTGAGTTTGGAGAACTTGAAATATATGCATGAACAGATAGGATGGATTGATGAAGTAAGCATCGGTCACGCACTGATTTGTGACGCTTTGTACCTCGGGTTGGAAGAGACCATCAAGCGCTATCTGGAATGTTTGAAATAGAAAGGCCGGACGCGACGGGATGATGGAAATAGACTTGCAGGGATGGTTGACAAGCGTGTTGGCTTCGTGGGGATTGGTGTCGGTAGCCGATGCCTTGACGCACGGCGTCATGTTGGCCTTATTGGTCGCTGCGGCTTTTTTGGCAGATGCGGTTTGCCGCTGTTTTTTGTTGAAAGCTGTAGCCCATTTGGTGAAACGCACGAAAGCTACGTGGGATGATGTGGTATTCGACCATAAGGTAATGGTACGTTTAAGTCGTATGGTGGTGCCGGTGGTGATATATTGCTTTGTACCCGTAGTTTTTTGCCGATACGAATGGAAGTACGGTCGATTTTGTCCGACGAATCAGTTTTGTATTTATCGTTCTTGCTTTTCTGGCTTTTGTTCATGCTTTTTAAGGGCTGTTTATAGTGTCTATAGTGACAAAGAAGCCTTCTGGGACCGTCCTTTGAAAAGTTTGTTGCAGACGCTTCAAGTGGTGGCTTGGTTTGTGGGCGGTATCATCATACTTAGCGAACTGATAGACAAGGACCCCGTTTCGCTGTTGGCTGGATTGGGTGCTTCTGCTGCTATTTTGATGTTGGTTTTCAAAGATACGATTATGGGATTCGTCAGCGGAGTACAGTTGTCGGCCAACGATATGCTGAAAGTGGAGATTGGATAAAGGTGCCCAAATATGATGCCGACGGGGTCGTGACGGAAGTGACGCTGAACACCGTGAAAGTCCGTAATTGGGACAATACAGTGACCACGGTGCCGCCATACGTTTTAGTCAGTGATTCGTTTCAGAATTGGAATGCGATGCGCGAAAGCGGCGGACGTCGTATCAAACGGTCTGTCAATATAGATATGAGCAGTGTGAAGTTTTGTACGCCGGAGATGTTGGAGCGTTTTCGCAAGATAAGTTTGCTGAAAGACTATATAGAAAGGAAAGAACAGGACTTGCAGGATTATAATGCGGCTCATTCCATCGACAATACCGTAAAGGTCAATGGCCGCCGCCAGACCAATTTGGGTGTGTTCCGGGCTTATTTGACGGCATACTTGCGGAGTTTACCTTATACCAATCAGGAACTGCATTGCATGGTCCGTCATTTGCAGCCGACGGACAGGGGAATTCCTGTGGAACTGTATTTCTTTTCGACGGTGAAAGATTGGATTCCTTATGAAGAAATCCAGGCCGATGTCTTCGACCATGTGTTGGCAGTGATTCCGGAGTTCGACTTGCGGGTGTTTCAATCACCTTCGGGAGCGGATGTGCAACGCATGGCGTGGCAAGAGAAGAATTGATTTAACTTATAAATATTCATTATTAAATACAGAAGGATGGAAGCAGTATATTTGTTTTTGCCGAAGGTTCGGAAGAAGTGGAAGCTTTGGCTGTGGTAGATATTTTGCGTCGTGCAGGAGTGGAAACCCGTATCGTTTCGGTGACGGGCGACAAGATGGTGACCGGTGCACATGGAATCCGCGTGGAGGCCGATATGTTGATGGAAGAAGTTGATTTTCCAAGGCCGCTATGTTGGTATTGCCTGGCGGGCTGCCCGGTTCATACAATCTGGCCGGACACGAAGGTTTGGCTGAAGGTATCATGCGGCAGTATAAGGCTGGTAAACCGCTGGCGGCTATTTGTGCGGATCCTTTGGTCTACGGCCGTATGGGATTGCTGAAAGGACTGAAGGCGACTTGCTATCCCGGATTTGAAGAGAACTTGGAAGGAGCTTCTTATACAGGTAATCTTGTGGAGGAGGACGGTTTGTTCATTACCGGAAAAGGGCCGGCTGCCGTATTTGAATTCGGTTATGCCATCGTGGCCAAGCTGGCCGGTAAGGACAAGGCGGAAGCTGTGAGAAACGGAATGTTGTACAACGAGGTGGCTCGATGAAGAAATATGCGATCGTAGTGGCCGGAGGGAAAGGACTGCGTATGGGGGGCGAAATTCCCAAGCAGTTCATTCCGGTCCAAGGTCGACCGGTGTTGATGCGGACGTTGGATGCGTTTCATGCCTATGACGAAAGTGTGGAACTGATTGTAGTATTGCCGGTTGCACAGCAGGACTATTGGAAAGAATTGTGTCGTGAATATGACTTCCGCATTCCTTATCGTTTGGCCGACGGAGGAGAGACGCTTTCATTCCGTGGCCAACGGTCTGGTAGGGGTGCCGGATGGGGAAACGGATGCTTTGGTGGCCGTGCACGACGGTGTACGTCCTTTTGTGTCTCGTGAGGTCATAGCGGCATGTTATGAATCAGCTTTCCGGGAACGTGCCACCATACCTGTTGTCGAAGTCGTGGAGACACTGCGTTGTCTGAAATCCAACGAGACGGAGGAGACAGTGTAACCGTAGACCGTGCACAATATCGTTTAGTGCAGACCCCGCAGACTTTCCGGGCCGATGTGCTGAAAGCCGCTTACCGGCAAGAGTACCGTCCGTTTTTCACTGACGATGCTTCTGTGGTGGAAGCTATGGGAGTTCCGGTGTCGCTGGTGCCGGGCAACCGTGAGAATATAAAGATAACCACACCTTTCGATTTAAAGATAGCCGAAGCTCTTTTATCCGATTGACCGATGATAGACCTTGAGTGTCAAGATATCAAGTTCCTGCCGGGAGTGGGACCGCAGCGTGCCAAACTGCTCGGAGATGAGTTGCAAATCCGTACTTTGCATGATTTGTTGTACACTTTTCCTTATAAGCATATAGACCGTACGCGGCTTTATTATATCCATGAGTTGACGGCCGATATGCCCTACGTACAGATTCGCGGCCAGATATTGAGCTTTGATACGGAGGGAGAGGGGCGGAAACGGCGTTTGGTGGCTCATTTCACCGATGGGCAGGGAGTTGTGGACTTGATTTGGTTCAATGGCATAAAATACGTTTTGTCAGCCTACAAGACGCGGACGGATTATATCGTGTTCGGGCGGCCGAGTGTTTTCAACGGGCGAATCAACATTGCTCATCCTGATGTGGACAAGGCCGATGAATTGCGTTTGAACACCATGGGACTTCAGCCTTATTACACGACCACGGACAAGATGAAACGGGCCGGATTGAATTCCCGTTCCATAGAACATTTTACGGCGACTTTGTTTGAACGTTTGGATGCCGAAATTCCGGAAACCTTGCCACCTTATTTAGTAAGCTCGTTGAATCTGGTGTCTTTGGATGAAGCGCTCCGGCATGTGCATTATCCGACTTCTGCGGAAGATTTACGGAAGGCGCAATTCCGTTTGAAGTTCGAAGAGCTTTTCTATATTCAATTGAATATAATAAAGTATGCGCGTGAGCGTCGTCAGAAATACCGTGGTTATGTGTTTGCCCGTGTAGGCGAGCTGTTTCATACGTTTTATGAAAAGAATCTGCCGTTTGAGCTGACCGGAGCGCAGAAAAGGGTCATCCGTGAAATTCGTCAGGATATGGGGAGCGGGCGACAAATGAACCGTTTGTTGCAAGGCGATGTAGGCAGCGGGAAGACACTGGTGGCTTTGATGAGCATCTTGATTGCATTGGACAATGGTTTTCAGGCTTGTATCATGGCGCCTACCGAGATTCTGGCGGAGCAGCATTATGTGACTTTTCAGAACTTGTTGTTCGGGATGCCCGTAAGGGTGGAACTGCTGACGGGGACGGTGAAAGGAAAGCGGCGACAGGCTATTTTGGACGGATTGAAAGACGGCGAGGTACGGATTTTAGTCGGGGACGCATGCCGTGTTGGAAGACACGGTGCTTTTTAAGTCTTTGGGCATGGTCGTGATAGACGAGCAGCATCGTTTCGGTGTGGCTCAGCGCGCCCGTTTGTGGACTAAAAACAGCAATCCTCCTCATGTGTTGGTGATGACGGCCACGCCGATACCCCGTACCTTGGCCATGACCTTGTATGGTGACCTCGATGTGTCGGTTATCGACGAGCTGCCTCCCGGGCGCAAGCCGATTCAGACGATTCACCAGTTTGACAACCGTCGGGAGAGCCTGTACAGGGGATTGCGTTCGCAGTTGAACGAGGGGCGGCAGGCATACGTGGTGTACCCGTTGATTAAGGAGAGCGAGAAGATGGACATCAAGAACCTTGAAGAGGGGTATGAGCAGTTGTGCCGCGATTTGCCGGAATATAAGATAAGCCGGGTGCATGGTAAAATGAAAGCTGCAGAGAAGGAGGCCGAGATGCAAGATTTCATTTCAGGGAAGACCCAGATACTGGTGGCGACCACTGTGATAGAGGTCGGAGTGAACGTGCCGAACGCTTCGGTCATGGTAATAGAGAATGCCGAACGTTTCGGGCTGGCGCAGTTGCACCAGTTACGTGGACGGGTGGGACGTGGAGCCGGCCAATCCTATTGCATTTTGGTCACCAAATATCAGCTTTCGGCTGATACCCGCAAGCGTATTCAAATCATGACGGAGACGAACGACGGGTTTGAAATAGCCGAAGCGGATTTGAAGTTGCGCGGTCCGGGCGATTTGGAAGGTACGCAGCAAAGCGGGGTTTCGTTTACGTTGAGGCTGGCCAATTTGGCACGTGACGGACAAGTACTACAGTTGGCGCGGGAAACGGCCGAAAAAGTGTTGGACGACGACCCGCATTGCGCTGCTTCAAAGAATGATATACTATGGAGACAGTTAAATAAATTAAGAGATAGGACGGTGAATTGGGGGTGATTTCTTGAAAAACGGCCTTTTGAGGAAAAATACTGTTAATTTTCTTGGGCTTTTGTTATGGAAAGATTATCTTTGCCGCTGTTAGTGTTTAGAATACGCTAATTAATATGTTTAATTCAAAAAAGTCTATATTCATGGAGAAAACCTTGGTCTTGTTAAAACCTTGTACATTACAGAGAGGGCTTGTAGGAGAAGTTATCAACCGTTTCGAGAAGAGAGGACTGAGGTTGGCCGGAATGAAAATGATGCAATTGACAGATGCGATATTGGATGAACATTATGCTCATTTGCGCGAGAAATCATTCTTTCGGATTTTAAAGGATTCCATGATGTCAACTCCCGTGATTGCATGTTGCTTCGAAGGTATTGAGGCCGTAAATGGTGCGGGCGATGGCAGGGGCTACAAATGGCAGGAATGCCCTTCCGGGTACGATTCGCGGCGACTATTGTATGAGTAACCAACAAAATATCGTCCACACGTCCGATTCATTAGAGAATGCGAAAATAGAATTGGCGCGTTTCTTCAAAGCCGGAGGAGATATTTTTGAGTATGAATCTTCCAACTTGGGTTATTTGTATGCTTTAGACGAATTATAAAATAAGATAAGCGAACTTTATAATAATAATTAAATGTTTTTTAACTTCAGAAGACTTAAGACAGGAGCGGTCGTTGTGTTGGCCATGTTGAGTATGCCGGTTGCAGGGCAGGACTTGTTGGCTCGCCAAGCACCGATCGACAAAAAGATGAGCTGTGGATTCGGTTGCCTTGCAACGTTTGATTGGTGACGAACAGCTTGAAAATCCCGCGTTTGGTCTTTATCCCGATTGGAACAACCAATATGCCCATCGTTATGATGTAGAATTGCCGGAAGAATACAAGATAGACTTGCGGCATTTCTGCATGCCGACGCCGAGTACGAGAATTACTTCTAATTACGGTTATCGTGCAAGTTTTCGTCGTCAGCATAAAGGGCTTGACATCAAGGTGTACATTGGGGATACCATACGTTCGGCGTTTAGTGGAAAAGTACGTATCGTGGATTACGAAAGAAAAGGTTACGGTAACTATGTCGTAATTCGTCATCCGAACGGACTTGAAACCATTTACGGGCATTTGTCTAAGCACCTTGTGCGTGAGAACCAAGTTGTAAAGGCTGGCGAACCCATCGGTTTGGGAGGCAATACCGGGCGTTCAACAGGCTCTCATTTGCATTTTGAAACGCGTTTCTTGGGACAGGCTATCAATCCGGCCGAAATGTTCGATTTCGTAGCGCAAGATGTGACAGGAGACTATTATATCTTCCTGCTCCAATAAGAGCAGGGGCAGACCGAGGTGGCTAAGAATACGGCGAGTGCTCGTCCGAAGCCGACAGCTAAGCCCCGTTCTAAAGTGCATCGCGTGAAATCGGGTGAGAATCTTTCCGTAATAGCATCGAAATATGGTACGACGGTTGCTAAGTTATGCAAGTTGAATGGAATATCCCGTAAGACTATGCTTCGTCCGGGGCAAATCATCAAATATTCATAAGCATAAGTTTGTAGTTACAATAAGGAGATGTTTCCGTACGGTCGGGAGCATCTCTTTTTGGCTATTTATCAGGGAGAAAGGACGTCTGTGGCAAGCGGGTTTCCAATCTCCTGAGAATGATTTTTCATTCTGCTGCGAATGATTTTCCACCTTGAGCCGTGCGAAGAGTCAGGTGTTGTGGGAGTGTGCAGGTTCGCCCTGCTTACAATATGAAAAATGCAGGAATAGGTTCGCATCTTTCAGACTTCTTCTGTTTCAGGTACTTATGGTGAACTTTTTATTCGGCAGCCTTCACCTTGTTTTCACCGTTAGCCTTCTTTCTTCTTCGGAAGGATTTGATGTACAATGTGTTATGGTGAAAGAACATGAAAAGGCCGTCCCCGCTCGCGTATTCTACGGTCTCTTTTTGTTTTATTCGATGATTTGTACTACCTTTGCACATTGCATGTTGTGGTATGCCTAAACGGTAAAATATGGATACACAAGGACAATTTGAGCAAATAATGAAGGAGTGTCGGGAACTGTTCGCCAAAAAGTTGCATGATTACGGTGCGGCGTGGCGTATCATGTGTCCGGCTTCGGTGACAGATCAGATATTTATTAAGGCCAATCGTATCCGTAGTTTGGAGGTGAAAGGGGTCTCGTTGGTCGGTGAGGCATTCGCCCGGAGTTCATGGCTATCGTGAATTACAGTATTGTCGGCCTGATACAGTTGGAGCTGGGCTATGCCGACGCGGAAGACATGACGGCTGAACGTGCCTTGGAATATTACGATAAATACGCGGGGCTTTCGCTCGCTTTGATGTTGAAGAAAAACCACGATTACGATGAGGCTTGGCGCGGCATGCGCATCAGTTCTTATACAGACCTTATCTTGATGAAGCTTTACCGGACCAAGCAGATTGAGGCTTTGGCGGGGCAGACTTTGGTGTCGGAGGGAGTGGATGCCAATTACATGGACATGATGAATTATGCCGTATTCGGGTTGATAAAATTGACGTTCGGTGAATAGATTGGGATATAAATTACGTTGGGTTGCCGTGAATGTCAGCCGTTTGTTGCTGGCTGTGACTTTCGTCTTCTCCGGATTGGTGAAAGTGGTTGACCCGCGTGGTACCCAATACAAATTCGATGACTATTTTCAGGCATTCGGTTGGTCGGAATGGATTCCCGGCTTTTTGCCGCTCTGGCTGGCTGTTCTTTTGGCGGTTTTTGAATTTTGTATAGGGATATATCTGTTCTTTGGGATACGTCGGCGTACGACTTCCTGGTTTTTTTTGCTGTTCATGAGTGTGATGACGCCTCTGACGTTTTATCTGGCTTTGGCCGATCCTGTGTCGGATTGCGGATGTTTCGGAGATGCCGTGTCGTTGACGAACTGGGAGACGTTCGGCAAGAATGTCGTGTTGTTGGGCTTGTCTGTGCTCGTTTTTCGTTACCGTCGGTTGATGGTGCGCTTTGTTTCCGAACGAAACCAGTGGATGATTTCCCTCTATTCTATCTTTTTGCCTTTGTTCTGGCGGGTTTCTGTATCTATTATCTTCCGGTTTTCGATTTCCGTCCTTATCATATCGGAGTAAATCTTCCCCGAGCGATGGTGGTTCCGGAAGGAGAGGAGGAGCCGGAGTATCTTACGACATTCGTACTTGAAAAGGATGGAGTAAAGAAAGAATTCACTACGGAAGATTATCCCGAGGACACGGCCTGGCATTTTGTGGAGAGCCGGACGGTGTTGGTGAAAGAAGGATATGTGCCCCCCGTACATGATTTTTCGATTATGACGTGGCCTGATGGAGAGGATATCACGGAGCAGGTTTTGTCGGACAAAGGATATACTTTCTTATTAATCTCTCCTTATCTGGAGTTTGCGGACGACAGCAATATAGACCGTATCAATGAACTTTATGACTATTGCGGCGAACATGGGTATGCCTTTTATTGTCTGACGGCATCCGGTGATGACGTGATTGGGCGATGGCAGGACCTGACGGGGGCGGATTATCCTTTTGGCATAACGGATGAAATCACGTTGAAAACCATTGTGCGCTCCAATCCCGGGCTGGTATTGTTGAAAGAGGGTACAGTGTATAATAAATGGAGTTGTAATAACCTTCCGAAAGAAGAGGACCTGAATGTGCCGTTGGAAGACGGTGAATTGGGGCGTTTGCAGTCGGCATCGCGGATGATGACGACGTTGCGTGTCGTCCTGTGGTTCCTTGTCCCCTGTTTGTGCTGGTGTTTGCCGACCGGATATGGGTGGGGAGTAAGATGTACAGACGAATGAAACATAAAAATAGAATTATCAACCTTTAAAATAAAAAGAAAAGAAATGAGAAAGAAAAATTGTTGCAGGTAACTGGAAGATGAACCTGAATTTGCAGGAAGGTGTAGCTTTGGCTACAGAGTTGAATGCGGCTTTGGCTGCCGACAAACCGAATTGTGATGTAGTCATCTGTACGCCGTTCATCCACTTGGCTTCCGTAGCCGCTGTATTGGATGCCCAGACTATCGGTTTAGGTGCAGAGAACTGTGCAGACAAGGAAAAAAGGCGCATACACAGGCGAGGTGTCTGCCGAGATGGTAAAATCTACCGGTGCGCAGTATGTCATTCTGGGACATTCGGAGCGTCGTGCTTACTACGGCGAGACTGCCGAAATCCTGAAAGAGAAAGTAAACTTGGCTTTGGCAAACGGCCTGAAGGTCATCTTCTGTATCGGTGAGGTTTTGGAAGAGCGCGAGGCTGACAAGCAGAACGAAGTGGTGAAGGCACAGTTGGCCGGTTCTTTTTGTTCGATTTGACGGCAGAACAGTTCTCCAACATTATTCTGGCATACGAACCGGTATGGGCTATCGGCATGCGGGAAAGACGGCTACGGCTGAGCAGGCAGAAGAGATGCATGCTTTCATCCGTACGACCATTGCCGAGAAGTTCGGTGCAGAGGCTGCCGAGAATGTTTCCATCCTTTACGGCGGAAGCTGTAAGCCTTCGAACGCAAAAGAGATTTTTGCAAAGCCCGATGTTGACGGCGGTTTGATTGGCGGTGCCGCTTTGAAGTGCGCAGACTTCAAGGGTATCATCGACGCTTGGAAAGCTTAATTAGAGTAGATAAACGGAGTCATTCCGAGGGCGTCTCGTGTCTCGGAATGGCTCTCTTTATGGTTTTATATTCAAATGACTATATGATGAAAAGACTCTTCTTATCGTTGTTTTGGTGTGCCGTAAGTTGGCTTCAGGTTTCAGCACAACAGAAGTTTGTGGACAAGCTGGTGAAGCCTGTGAACGGGCAAGGGACGGTACGTGTGATTCAGGATGCCGAGATTACCCGGATGGTAAATGGCGGAGGGGCAGAGAAGGAATCTTCTGCTTCGCTTGCAGATTCCGGACGTACATCCCAGTCGATAACGGAGAGCGGCAATTCATCTGTAGGTACTAAGCCCGTACGTAAGATGAAGGCCAACGGTTATCGGATTCAGGTTTATGCCGGAGGAAATTCCAGAACGGCTCGTCAGGAGGCACAACGGATGGCTGGAAAGGTGAAGAGCTACTTCAGTGACATGGCTACTTATACGCATTTTCAGAGTCCGCGTTGGATTTGCAGGGTGGGGGATTTCCGGACGTACGAGGAAGCTAATCAGGCTTTGCACGAATTGCGCGCCACTAAGCAATTCGATGAGGCGTTGATTGTAAAATCTGTAATTCAAATACCTTATTAAGCGGATGGAACGTCAGGTTTATAACGAAACGGTACAGCGGGGAATTAGAAACCCACTATAAGGCTGTTTTGGCTTTGTTGGGGAAGATACCGAACGTGAAGGATTGCAAAAGACGCCTTATAGGGTGGCTAAGGCGATGCAAACGTTGACGCGGGGGATACGCCGAAGACCCGAAAGAAATTCTGAATTCGGCCAAGTTCAAGGAAGACTACCGCCACATGGTGATAGTGAAAGACATTGATTTTTTTCTTTGTGCGAACATCACATGTTGCCTTTTTACGGGAAAGCACATGTAGCTTATATACCTAATGGATATATTACGGGTTTGAGCAAGATCGCCCGTGTGGTGGACTGCTTTTCCCATCGTCTTCAGGTACAGGAAAGGATGACGCTGCAGATTCGGGATTGCATACAAGAGGCGTTGGATCCGTTGGGCGTGATGGTTGTAGTGGAAGCCCGGCACATGTGTATGCAGATGCGTGGAGTGGAAAAGCAAAACTCGGTGACTACGACCAGTGATTTTACGGGAGCGTTCAATCAGGCCAAGACGCGGGAGGAGTTTCTCAACCTTATTCATCGAGATTCTCTATAACAATCCGTAAAATTAAGAATAAATAGCTGACATGATGATGAAATCAGATGTTTTGGCACTGTAGTTGTAGTTTACTATAATAAAGTGAAGTTGTTTAATTTTTAATATATACGAATATGATTTCAGACAAATTGCAGAAAGCTATTAACGAACAAATCGTGGCCGAGATGTGGTCGGCTAACTTGTATTTATCCATGTCTTTCTATTTGCAGAGAGAAGGTTACGACGGCTGTGCCACATGGATGAAGAAACAGTCTCAGGAAGAATTGGAGCACGCTTACGATATGGCGAATTACGTCATCAAACGTGGCGGAGTGGCTAAGGTAGACAAGATAGATGTGGTTCCACAGGAGTGGAACGGCGTACTGGGTGTTTTTGAGAATGTGTACGAGCATGAATGCCAAGTATCCAAGCTGATTGAAAATGTTGTGAAAGTGGCTTCCGAAGAGAAAGACATGGCTTCTCAGGATTTCTTGTGGGGATATGTGCGCGAACAAGTGGAAGAAGAAGCTACGGCGCAAGGTATTTTGGAAAAAATCCGTAAAGCCGACAAGGCTGCTTTGTTGTTCATTGACGATAAGTTAGGACAGCGGGTATAATTAAAACATAAGATTAGTAAGATTAAAGGCCGTTTCTGTAAGTTTGCAGGGCGGCCTCTTTTCGTGGGGTGAATTTGCCGGTAAGGCGTTTTCGGGATGGCCTTTTTAAGGAATAGGGTGCCCGTCGGCAATTCCTTCGTGTTAAATTTGGTTATATTCTTCTCGCGATATAACTTTTATTAAACTTCTTTGTTTACATTTGCAATACCCAGTTGGCCCTGAAGGGGTTAGCGGGAGGTTTATTTAATAAGAAGGCGTTTTCAAGCGTCTATCTTCGGCTCGTCAAATCTCGCAAATTTGAACTGTCTGTCGGAAGATGGAGCAACGGAATGTCTGCGTGGTATGTTTATACTATGCGTGCCGCAACCATACGTCAGAGTGTGGGTGTGTGTCGTGTTTTATATATGTACCGGCGTGGGCTAACTGCGTTGCTTATCTTGGCAGATGGGCAATGCGAGAGCCTGACGAGCGAGATAAGCAAGAACAGCTCCCCACGCTTTTTTGTTATATAGGCTGGAATAAGAGACGTTTTTAAAATATTTTAAACCAACCTGATTTGGGGGAGTCAAGGTAAGTATATTGAAGAGGAGATGAAACGTAATTTACTTTTTCCGTTGGCTGTTTTGCTGTTTTTTTCGACCAATGTTAAGGCACAGGAAATCCATGAGGCAAGTGTGTTGCCATATGTGCCTAATTTTATTCCCACAGCTTACACGCAAGGTGGAAAGGTGCTATTTTTCACGGTAGAGGGGGGAAGGTATGACAATGAAAGTCTTTCAAACGGAGATTTTACAGTCTATGATGCCGATTTTGAGGAAGTGAAGAAAATTTCCGTTCCGGAGGAAACGTAAAACATATACTTTGGTAAGTAGGCGTGCGGCTGTGACTGATCCGTTTACGGGAGTTGTAACTTATACAGGAGAATGGGGAGACTACACGAGAAGAAGATGATTATCAGTGGCGCTGTTGCAGGTCTTTGGGCTTGTGTACGGAAGTTGATCATGGTATTGCCGAGGCTTTCGAAAACCAACGGTTGTTCTTGACTCAAACTTTGTTTAATGAGGATGACAAGTTCGAGTATTTGTTTGAGACGATAGAGGTGAAGGAAACCTCCAAATATGAAAGGGACAGGGACGGTGACGGGGTGACAGATGAAGTTACAAGGTCCTATTCGGCTGTGGAATCCGGTTTGGAAATCCGGCAAGATGATGGGACGGTGTTGTTCCGGCATGATTATGCAGATTTGAATAATGTCATGGGTACGGAGGCCATGCTTTACCGTGTAGGTGGGAAAACGTATTTGGTAATCGAAGAAAATGGCTATATGGACGGCTCGGAAGAAAGATTTCGTTCATATACTATCTATCTTATAGATTCAAAGGCCAATACGATAAAGGAACTCAAGCGTTCAAGTTGTGTGCGTGCTTATCCTAATCTGGCTCGGAAGGGGGAGGTGGTTACGATGGAAATTCCTATCGCGGAAGATAAGGCAAGCCAGCGTGAGGTGTGTGTGACTTCGGTGGACGGGCGTACGGTGACACGGATGTCTGTGGAGGCCGGAGTGCGCACCGTTCAAATTCCCATACAGCGGATACCATCAGGAGTATATAACTTCACGCTGACCGAGAAGGGGCGTGTGGTGGAAAATAGCCGCATTATTGTGCGTTAAGTTTGGGCATCGTGTCTCAAACTGGTTTTGGCATTCCACTCGTGTTTTGGGTGGAATGCTTTTTTTCAAGAGTGTAAGTCCTATTGTTTATTATTTATGGATGGTTTGTGAAAAAGGATAAGGCTTGTGTGGCATAAAAATGGATAAAAATATTGCACCAGAATGATATTCTTTCCCTTTTTTGTGTATCTTTGCTCACGTAAAGACAAAGGGGTGCCCGGAAAGGGGCTGAGATTATACCCTCGAACCTGATGCTGTTCGTACTGCCGTAGGGATTGGATTTTATTTTCTTTCCATACCGCCGTTTGCGGTGCTTCTTTGTACTTGTCTTTTTCAGTAATAATTAAAAGTAGATGAAATGAAAATTTCGGTGAATAACAAAGAAGTGGAGACAGCAGCCGTTTCGATTTCTGCATTGGTGGAAGAGCTATCGCTTCCGCTTCAGGGGATAGCCGTGGCTGTAGAGAACCGTTTGGTGCCCCGTACCGCGTGGGACGGTTATGCGTTGGCCGAGGGGATGAACATTGTCATCATCAAAGCGGCGTGCGGCGGATAGCATTTAGTCATTCAATCCAATAAGACAGCAAAAATATGGAAAAATTAGTCATAGCAGGACGGGAGTTTACGTCCCGTTTGTTTTTAGGTACAGGTAAGTTTGATTCCAACGACCTGATGGCCCGTTCCATCATGGCTTCGGAACGGAAATGGTGACGGTAGCCATGAAGCGTATCGAACTGGAAGACAAGGAGGACGACATGCTGAAGCATATCGTGCGTCCCGAGATACAATTATTGCCGAACACGTCGGGTGTCCGGAATGCCGAAGAAGCCGTGTTCGCCGCCCAGATGGCACGCGAGGCATTCGGTACGAATTGGTTGAAGTTGGAAATTCATCCCGACCCGCGTTATTTGTTGCCCGATTCCACGGAGACCCTGAAGGCCACGGAGCAGTTGGTGAAGTTGGGCTTTGTCGTATTGCCTTATTGTCAGGCCGACCCTACGCTTTGCAAACATCTGGAAGAAGCCGGAGCGGCCACAGTCATGCCTTTGGGAGCACCCATCGGGACAAACAAGGGATTGCAGACCCGTGATTTCCTGCGCATCATCATCGAGCAGGCCAACGTGCCGGTAGTAGTGGATGCCGGTATCGGAGCACCCAGTCATGCTGCCGAGGCCATGGAGATGGGGGCTTCCGCCTGTCTGGTGAATACGGCCATAGCCGTGGCCGGAGACCCGGTGGCGATGGCCGTGGCTTTCAAGCAGGCAGTGGAAGCCGGACGCATGGCATACGAAGCCGGATTGGGATTGCAGGCAGACAGTTTCGTGGCAGAGGCCAGTTCGCCCCTGACGGCATTTTTGAACGACTAAACGGGAGGGAGATATGTTTTCGGACGAATTGGAAAAGATTTCATGGGAGGAAACCACGGCGCGGATCAACGCCAAGACGGAGGCCGATGTGCGCCGCGCCCTCTCGAAAGAACATTGTGACGTGGACGATTTCATGGCTTTGGTGTCCCCGGCAGCCGCTCCCTATTTGGAGACGATGGCGCGGTTGAGCCGTAAATATACCGAAGAGCGTTTCGGCAAGACCATGTCGATGTTCATACCTTTGTATATTACCAACTCCTGCACCAACTCCTGTGTGTATTGCGGTTTCCATATCAGCAACCCGATGCGCCGCACCATTCTCACGGAGGAGGAGATAGAGAACGAATACAAGGCCATCAAGAAGCTTGCGCCTTTCGAGAATCTCTCTTGATAGTGACAGGAGAGAATCCGGCCAAAGCCGGCGTGCCTTATCTGGCGCGTGCCTTGGATTTGGCCAAACCCTACTTCAGCAACCTGAAGATAGAAGTGATGCCGCTCAAGACCGAAGAGTATGAAGAACTGAAGGCACACGGGATGAACGGAGTCATTTGCTTCCAGGAAACGTACCACAAGGCAAACTACAATATCTACCATCCTCGGGGCATGAAGTCGAAATTGAGTGGCGTGTCAACGGTTTCGACCGCATGGGACAAGCCGGGGGTGCATTCCATCGGGATGGGAGTCCTCATTGGCCTGGAGAAAGAATGGCGTACGGACATTACGATGATGGCTTATCATTTACGTTATTTGCAGAAGCATTATTGGCGGACGAAATACAGTGTGAACTTCCCCCGTATGCGGCCCTCCGAGAACGGAGGCTTCCAGCCGAATGTCGTCATGAGCGACCGTGAACTGGCCCAGGTCACTTTTGCCATGCGTATTTTCGACCACGATGTGGACATTTCCTATTCCACACGCGAACCGGCGGCCATCCGTGACCACATGGCCACGTTGGGCGTGACCACGATGAGTGCGGAAAGCAAGACGGAACCGGGAGGATATTATACCTATCCGCAGGCGTTGGAGCAGTTCCATGTGAGCGACGAACGCACAGCCGTGGAGGTGGAGAAGGCATTGCGAAAAGCCGGTCGTGAACCGGTATGGAAGGATTGGGATGCCAGTTTCGATTTGAAAACCGTGGGTAAGCGAGAGCAGAGGAAAGCTCGCTTGCCTCTGCCGAGCGAGAGCGATTTATCCAAATCTTATGTAAAATGCTGACCATGTCCGAGATGGAGGATAAAAAGTTAGGGCGGTACGAGCGTCAGACCATGTTGCCGGAAATCCGCACCGGAGGGCAGGAACGCTTGCGCGCGGCGCGGGTGTTGGTTGTCGGGACTGGCGGGTTAGGCTCTCCGTCTCGCTCTATCTGGCCGGTGCCGGAATAGGGCACATCGGGTTGGTGGATGATGACGCGGTGAGTACGACCAATTTGCACCGCCAGGTTCTTTATGCGGAGGCGGAAGTGGGGCTGCCCAAAGTGGTGTTGGCTGCCCGTCGGTTGCGTGCATTGAACAGCGATGTGGACGTGAAGCCGTACGCTTGTCGTCTGACGCCGGATAATGCCGCCGGTATGATTCAAGACTATGATATTGTGGTGGATGCTTGTGACAATTATCCGACCCGTTATCTTTTGAATGATATTTGCAGGGCGCAAGGCAAGCCATACGTTTACGGTGCCATTGAAGGGTTCTGTGGCCAGGTGTCCGTTTTTTGTCGTACTGCGGAAGCGAAGAGCTATCGGGATTTGTATCCGGACGAAGAGGCCGCGTGTCAGTTGCCTCCGGCTTTTAAAGGCGTTGTGGGCATGACCCCGGCGATAGTAGGCAGTGTGCAGGCTCACGAGGTGATGAAACTGGTTTGCGGTTACGGCGACGTGCTGGACGGCCGCTTGTGGACGATAGATTTGCGTACGATGCAGTCTTATGTCATCGAACTTTAACCTCATAAATAGATACGAAATGAAAAAGAGTGTGTTTTGCTGTTTGGCAAGTTTGCTTTGCTGGTCGGCGGTGGCTGTCCGTGCCGCGAAAGTGGATACGGTGGAGGTGCACAGTCGGAAGATGGGACGTGCTGTGCGTACCATAGTGATTTCTCCCGAAAAGACAGAAGGCAAGGGAGCGGCTGTGGTTTATCTGTTGCACGGTTATGGCGGAAATGAAACCACATGGCCCGGTTTGAAACCGGAACTCAAAGACTATGCCGACCGTGAGAATTTGATTTTCGTATGTCCGAATGGAGAAAACAGTTGGTATTGGGACAGTCCGCTCAATGAAGATTCCCAGTTTGAGACATTCGTCAGCCGGGAACTGGTGTCTTACGTGGACGGACATTACCGTACACTGCCGTCTCGCGAGAAGCGGGCCATTACCGGATTGAGTATGGGCGGCCATGGTGCCCTATGGTTGGCCATACGCCATCAGGATGTTTTCGGAGCGGCGGGCAGTACGAGCGGCGGACTGGACATCCGGCCTTTCCGGACAACTGGGACATGAAGGAACAAATCGGGGCAAAAGATGCCGGGGTGTGCGATTGGGACGATTATACCGCCATCAACCAAACAGGCAAACTCAAGGATGGTGCCCTATGGATTATTTTTGATTGCGGCTATGATGATTTCTTCTTTGAAGTCAACCAAGCCTTCCATCAAAAGTTGTTGGAACGAGGCATCATGCACGACTTTATTGTGCGTCCCGGAGCGCATACGGGGGAATATTGGAGCAATTCCATCGATTATCAAATCTTGTTTTTCTTGAAATTCTTCAGAGAAAGTCATTGACCGTTACGGTCCGTAGGGTGGTCATTTGGAGTTTTGCCGTGGGAGAACGGATATCTTTTTCGCAGCTTGCCGGAGTTCCTCTAAGATGTGGCTACGGATGAAACTTTGCGACGACAAGGCATAGTGTGTACACAAGAGGGCAAGGAACGAGCTGAAGATGAACAGCATGCCGGTAGAAAAGAGGATGTTCCCCCAATCCTACTAAGGAGACATGATGCCGCCTACGGCAAAACCGGCAGTGCCGAGAAGTGCCGAAGCCACGCCTGCATTTTCTCTTTCGCATTCCATGGCCAACGTGTTGGAAGCGGTAAAGGTGATGCCTGCCATAGAGAGGAGGGCGAAGACCAATGTTTCGTATATCCAAAAGCTACATCCTTGCGACAGAGCTGCAAGCCATGCGAAAGACAGCCACAACATGCCACTGCTGCCGATGTGCAACGCATCTTTCATCGTGGGCAATTTGACCGCAACGGTCGAGGCGATGGCCATGGCTATGGCATTTGCCCCGAAACACAGGCTGAATTGCATGGCGGAAAGGCCGTAATGTTCCTGCATGATGAAAGGAGCCGATGCGATATTCACGAAAAGTACTCCCATCGTAAATCCGTATTGTAAAGTGTAGGCCAAATATTGCCGGTTGCGTAATATGAGGCTGAAGTTACGGAGGATGTCGTTCCACCGGACGGAAGTACGCTGTCCGGCCGGATGCGATTCCTCCATACGGAAACTGCCGGCCAATAGAATCGTTCCCAATAAAAAGAGACTCCAGAAGATGCCTTGCCATCCGCTTGCATCGGCCAAGAAGCCTCCGGCTATAGGTGCTGCTACAGTGGCTACTCCGTTTATGCCTCCTATGACGGCTAACACACCGGCCAGTTCGCGGGCAGAATATTTGTCGGCTGCAATGGAACGGGAGAGAACGACACCGCCTGCACCGGATACACCCTGCAAGAAGCGTAAGGTGATGAATTGCAGGATGTTTTCGGAAAAAATGCAACCGGCTGTGGATAACAGGAAAAGCATGAGTGCGACTGACAATACGGGATGTCGGCCGTATTTGTCACTCAACGGACCGAAAAACAGTTGGCCTGCGGCAAGTCCGGCCATACTGGTCGTCAGTCCCAGTTGTACCATAGACGATGTGGTGCGGAAGTAGACCGACATGGCAGGCAACGTGGGCAGATACATATCCATCACGAACGGTCCGAAGGCACTCAAGAGGCCTAAGAATAACAAGATGAATGTTTTTGAGTTCCGTTTGCTTCTCATTGTCTCCGATTACTTTGTTTTTCCGGTGCAAAAGTACTTCAATCGGAACTGTTTTCGTTTGTCGTAACGTGTACAAAACATTTCATTATCGGAATAATATACGGCAGAGGAAGTGATTTTTGTATATTTGCGGTCTAAAAAGGAATAAAGTCATGGCCGTATTCTTACCTTCCGATACTTCAACCATCCGCTATGAGGAAACCGATTTGGCCTCGCTGCATTCAAGACCAAGCCATTTCGCGTGTGGGGTTTATTTGATTTGCGTCCGTGGCACGGCTGTCGTGTCCACCGGCGTACAGCAATATGCCTTGGGGGAGCAGACCGAGCTTATTTTTCTTACAGGAAGCCTGATACAAGTGCTTTGCGCGTCGGATGATTTTACGGTACGTTTGCTGATGTTTCCCAAAGATGTTTTTCTGAAAGCCGTCCTTCCCATAGATACCCCTTACCTGAACTACACGCACGAACATCCTTGTTACCGTCATACGGAGGATGAGCGGAGCCAGGCCACATGGCTACAGATCAATTTATGGATGGATATGGCACAAAATGCTTTTTTGCGGTAATGTATCCCCGTTCAGGCAGCAGCAAGAGTATAATTTCCTGCAAGGTTTGCTGATGTGGCTGTTCAACACCATACAGGAAAAGCTGTCGGTCGCGAAGCAGTACAGCCGTAAGCAGGCGATTTGCCACAGGTTCATGCAGTTGGTGCGCGACCATGGCGCACAGGAGCACCAAGTGGCTTTTTATTCAGAAAAGCTTTGCATCACTCCACGCTATTTGCATCAGATTACCGTCCGCTATATGGGTGGACGTTCGCCTAAACAGTTGATAGACGAGCAGTTGGTGGCAGAGATTAAGGTATTGCTTAGCGAGCCGGACTTGTCCGTTACGGAAATCGCGGAGCGACTTCATTTTACAGACCAGTCGTGTCTCACACGTTTCTTCAAAAAGCACACGGGACTGTCGCCCCGGGATTCCCGATTGAAAAATTTTGCGGGCGGGGAGCGTGAAATTTTTGTGCGCCAAACGGAAAATCGTTTGGCTTAGATTGAAAAATCAATTGCCGCAGAACAAAATATGAATCTGCGGCAATTGATTTTTGGAATGGCTCTGCTTATTTACATCGTTAATTATGAGTGATTTATGAAAACGCCTGTTCCATAAGGCGATGTAAGCAGAAAAGCATACATTTTAGGTTGAGACCCTTTACAACGGGAAGTCTTCGAAGGCATACAGTACGGTAGACAGGTAGCGTTCGCCCGTGTCGGGAAGCAGCACGACAATCGTTTTGCCCTCGTTCTCCGGGCGGTGTGCGATTTGCAGGGCGGCGTGCAGGGCCGCGCCGGATGAGATGCCCGCGAGCACCCCCTCGTGGCTGGCCAGCATGCGGGAGGCACGGACGGCATCTTCGTCTGCGACCCGGATGATTTCATCCACCAGACGGCGGTCGAAATTCTCGGGGACGAATCCGGCGCCTATACCTTGTATTTTATGAGGTCCGGGGATGCCTCCGGAGAGAACGGGCGAGGCGTCCGGTTCTACGGCTATGGCTTGCACGGACGGGTTGTACTTTTTCAATCCTTTAGCCGTTCCGCTGATGGTACCTCCCGTACCTACGCCGGCTACGAAGAAGTCCACTTTTCCGTCTGTGTCGTTCCGTATTTCTTCTGCTGTGGTTTGTACGTGTGCTTCCGGATTGGCCGGGTTGTCGAATTGTCCCGGAATGAAGGCTCCGGGATGAGCCGCCTTCAGTTCTTCGGCCCTGCGGATGGCTCCCTTCATGCCTTCGCTGCCCGGAGTGAGTACCAGTGTGGCACCTAATGCTTTCAGGAGATTGCGGCGTTCGAGGCTCATGGTTTCAGGCATGGTGAGCGTGAGCCGGTAACCTTTGACCGAGGCAATCCAGGCAAGTCCGATGCCCGTGTTTCCGCTGGTAGGCTCTATGATGAGGCTGCCGGGATGCAGCAGGCCTTCTTTTTCTGCTGCTTCTATCATATAAAAGGCTGCGCGGTCTTTCACGCTTCCTCCGGGATTGAAACTTTCCAGTTTGACCAGAACCCTGGCTTTCAGTTGTTCTTTCTTCTCTATGTGGCTGATTTCCAATAAAGGTGTACGTCCGATAAGTTCGGTCAGCGAATGATAAATCTTTTCCATAATCTTTTCTTTTTAGCGTTTGTCGAATGTATATGTATTACGTAGTTCTTGGGTATTCAGACTTGGGCGAAGGCCTGCGTCAGGTCGGAGAGCAAGTCGTCGATATGTTCCGTGCCGATGGAGAGACGTATCGTGGCTTGCGTGATGCCTTGTTCGGCCAGTTCCGTTTCATTGAGTTGGGAGTGGGTGGTACTGGCCGGGTGGATGACCAGCGATTTGACATCGGCCACGTTGGCCAAAAGAGAGAATATCTCCAGGCTGTCGATGAAGCGGAACGCTTCTTCACGTCCCCTTGATTTCGAAGGTGAAGATGGAACCGGCTCCTTTCGGGAAGTACGTTTCATAGTTTGTGGTCGGGGTGTCCGGGCAATGCCGGATGGTTGACTTTCTTTACCTTAGGGTGTGTGGGAGGAAATCCAGGATTTTCAGGGTGTTCTCCACGTGGCGTTCCACCCGTAGGGACAAGGTTTCCAACCCCTGAAGAAGGATGAAGGCATTGAACGGACTGATGGTAGCTCCCGTGTCGCGCAACAGTGTGGCGCGGATACGGTGACGTAGGCAGCCGCGCCTGCCGCGTCGGTGAAACAAATGCCGTGGTAGCTGGCATCCGGCTGGGTGAGTTGCGGAAATTTCCCGGAGGCCTTCCAGTCGAATTTTCCGGAGTCCACGATGACGCCTCCCAATGAAGTGCCGTGCCCGCCGATGAACTTCGTGGCCGAGTGCACCACGATGTCGGCTCCGTGCTCTATCGGACGAATGAGGTAGGGCGTGCCGAACGTATTGTCTATGATGAGCGGAATCCGGTGGCGGTGGGCGATGTCGGCCACGGCATCAATGTCTATGATGTTGCAATTGGGGTTTCCCAATGTTTCGATGAATACGGCTTTGGTGTTTTCCTGTATGGCTTGTTCGAAATTGTCGAGGTTTTCAGGGTCGACGAATGTAGTGGTGATGCCGTATGCCGGCAGGGTGTGGGCCAAGAGGTTGTAGCTGCCGCCGTAAATGGTTTTGGCGGCTACGATGTGGTCGCCTGCACGCGTGATGTTTTCGAAAGCATAACTGATGGCGGCTGCTCCCGAAGCTACAGCCAGTCCGGCTATTCCTCCTTCCAGGGCGGCTACGCGTTCCTCGAACACTCCTTGCGTGCTGTTGGTCAGCCGTCCGTAGATGTTGCCGGGGGCTTGCAGTCCGAAGCGTGCGGCGGCATCGTCCGCGTTTGTGGAACACGTATGAGGTAGTCTGGTAAATGGGTACCGCGCGGGCATCCGTAGCCGGGTCTGCCTGCTCTTGTCCTACATGGAGTTGCAGGGTCTCGAAGTGTAGTTTTGTTCTGTCCATGATGTTTCTGTTATTGAGTTCTTGACTGTTTCTTGTTTCGATGATGGCAAAGTTATGGTTTTGGAATAATCAAACAAGAAGTGAAAGAAATACGGGAAAAATATCTATTTTTGTATTCAAAAACAGAATATACAGCCTGATGTAAAGGGGGCTACAGCTCTGTTTATAGACGTTTTTTCTATGGAAAGTTTAGATCATATAGACTTGCAAATCCTGCGTACTTTGCAAGATAATGCCCGTTTGACGACAAAAGAACTGGCCGCGCGCGTACATCTTTCTACGACTCCTGTTTTTGAACGCCTGAAGAGACTGGAGGCGCAAGGATACATCAAGAAGTATATCGCGGTGTTGGATGCCGAAAAGCTCAATCGCGGTTTTTTAGTATTTTGCCGGGTGAAGCTGCGCCGGTTGAACAAAGAAATCGCAGAAGAGTTCACGGGCATTATCCGGGAAATACCGGAAGTGACGGAGTGTTATAACATTTCCGGTAGTTACGATTACCTGCTCAAGATTCATGCACCCGATATGAAGTATTATCAGGAGTTTCTTCTCAATGTGTTGGGGACAATCGAGAGTCTCGGTTCCATGGAGTCCACCTTCGTGATGGATGAGGTCAAGCAGGTGTATGGCATTCAGGTTTGACCCGGGCAGATAAAAATACGGATAAAACGGTTGTAAGGTAGTTATTAAATGTAAAAAGGGGCCGGAAGACGAATCTTATTCGTATATTTGGCTTCAGATAAGGTTTTTTTGTATCTACAGCAGCTTTATCTTGTATTTTTTACTATTAAATAATGATGAATATGAAATATAATACTTTATTGTTTCCGCGTAAAGCGAACCAAACGAACTTTTCCCTTTTCCTGTTGTCCATGCGTCTGCTGTTCGGCTCGTTACTGATGACTCACGGCTATGCCAAACTGATGGGTTTTGCCGCCATGTCTGCTTCTTCTCCCCGACCCATTAGGAATCGGGAGCCGTTACTCTCTGATGCTGGCCATTTTCGGTGAACTGTTTTGTTCAGTAGCCTTTGTGTTCGGTTTCTTGTATCGTTTGAGCATGATTCCGATGATAGTAACGATGGCTGTGGCTTTTTCTTTGCCCATGGTGGAAGTATAACGGGAGGTGAATTGGCTTTTGTCTATCTGGTTGTGTTCATTCTGATGTATATGGTCGGACCGGGTAAATATTCGGTAGACCATTGGATGACGAACAGCGGAAAAAAGGAGGCGATAACTTAACTTTCAAAATAGTATATATATGTTGATGACGACTACGGCCCTTGTGGAGGGCAGACATATTACGAAGTATCATGGTGTGGTGACGGGCAGAGGCAATCATTGGTGCGAACGCGGTGCGCGACCTTTTTGCCGGATTGCGGATTTCTTCGGCGGGCGTTCAGGTTCGTATGAAGAGGTTTTTGCGCAAGGCCAAAGACACGGCTTTGCAAGAGATGGGGAGGAAGCGGCCCGGCTGGGTGCCAACGCGGTCATTGGAATCGATTTGGATTATGAAACGGTAGGGGGGCAAGCGGCAGTATGCTGATGGTGACATGTAGCGGTACGGCGGTCAGCATGGAATGAGGGGGGTGGTATAAGAATCCCTTTCTCTTGTTTTGGTAAGCAGGAAACCTTGGGTATCCAAAACATTTCCCCTGAGATAGTCTTTACCACCAAACCTGTTTTCCCTCCTCGTAGGTGAAGATGCGCTCTTCTTTACCTTTGGTCAGGTCCTTGAGGACGTAAAGGCCATTGGTTGGTATTTTATGGAAGAGAAGAACATTGTCCGTCGCTTTCTTTTTCCAAGGTCGTCCCAAAAGCCTTTTGAATTCCAATAGTATAATTCGTATTCATCGCCTGTTTTCTATGCCGTTCCCGTCATTTCGGCCAATGTATTTTATTTTTGATACTTTCATGGCTCTCTTAAGTTCCAGTCCTACCCAATTGCCGTCAGGGCTGCTGGCACTGAACCCTGTAAGTATATTGTTATCAAAAACATTTTCCTTTCTTGCCCATGGCTCTCCTTCTGTTCCGATGATTGTACCTTCAATTTTTCGTTCCTTCGGAATCGTAGAATTCCAGTTCGTTGATATTGCAGAATGAACCTCTGCCACCGATGTATCTCAAGTATTTGAATTCTTTGTTGCACTTTACTGGTATATTGTACCAGTTGCCATTTGTTATGCCTTTATGCTTATGTAATATGGTGCTATCCGAAAATTTTTGTTATTGGAACCCTGAAAGAGTCCACCGTCCATTCTGCTGTTGAAATAGTCTTGGGCACCCATAAACGGATACTTTCTCAATAGTTTCATGGTAATGGTCTTTTTCGTATTCGCTGATAGTTCCTTTAATTTGCCTTTGTTGTTGAGTATGAACGGATTTCCGAATGGTACGATTTCTCCGTTCTCATATGTTGCCGCCATGTATGCGATACCTCGTCCCATTGACTTGAAAATGACCTTGCCATTACGGATATTACCATAGTATACAGGTACCCAGTTTCTATTGTCAAAGACACAGATGTACGCAATTTTGTTGTTCTTTATCTTGTCAGGTATTGACGTTCAATATCTGATGTCGTGCAGTATTCTGATGTTACGTCTGTGAAATGAGGGTTTTGGAATAACTTAGGTATGTCAACTCATATTTCATGTCTAATGCAATTCGTTTGTTCATGCTATATCTGTAGCGGAAAACTTTTGGCTTGATATATGAATTGAAATAATGTGCCGTGTCGCCGGGGAAGTTTCCCATATAAAATGGCATGGACTTGCCCTGCTCGTTTATCAGCACGCTCCATGAGTGACTGCTGCTACGGTTGCCCCAATGAGGAGTGAAGTCGTAGGCTGCGGGGATTCCCAACTGACGGCACAGGTATATTGTGAAGCTTGCCTCATCGGTACACTTTCCGCTTTTGGTTTTAAACAGTAAGTTGGGATTGGTTCCGAATGGACTGCTGTAGATGTAATACTCAAACTGGTGAGTTAGGTCGAAGACACGCATTGCCTCCGACATTGCGGAGTGTACTTTGTAATACAGGTCTGCATATGTTTTTTTACCTTGTCTGTGGAGTTCCCATACTTGTGACTCCTTGCCTGTGTACTTATTCTGAATGAGGATGTCTCCATTAGAGACGGAATCCTTTTGAAATCGAGGAATAGCCCTGTATGCTTGTTCATGATTCTGTATTTGTTGTCTCCTACAGGTATGAATAGCCATTGGTCGAATGGTCGCTTGATGTACTTGGCAGACGTTACTGGGGTATTGGGTGACAGTGTGTTTTGTAAGCCAAACTCTATCTTAAGGCACATGTCGACAGAGTCGTTCCTGTAATATCCTATTCTCCACAAAGGATAGCCAGCGTAATCCAAACGAAGAAGTTGTGTGCTATCTGTCTTTGAATGCTTCTTGAGGCAGACGGTCTTCGTCTTTGCTGCATGCGCTGTGTCATAAGTGATGAACAGCCGTGACTTGGCATTTACGATATTATAATAGTCTGCAGAGAAGTCACGGATGTCATCGTGGCTGAATTCCTCCAAAGCTCCCAACTGTATATAGTCTATGCAGAGAGTATCTGTGGGGAGGAGATAGTGATTACATTCTTTCCTTTCTTGAAAGGAATGGGGAAGTTGAACCATTTCTCTGTGAAGGACTCACTGTTGCGTGTCGGTACAAGGTGTACATTCTCCACCTTTACGCCGTTGATACTGATTGTGGTGCTAAGGTTTTGGGCAATGGAAGCATACTTCATGATAAGACGTTTCTGTGTGTGTCGCTCTGTGTTTACAACGAATGATATAGATGATATTTCAGGAAGCATCATTTCTGCCTTGCCACTTGATGCTCCTACATATTCCTTTTGTCACACACGAAACGGTTTTGTCATGTTCTGCCTCGAACTGTAGGCCGCGCCTTGACATTACAACGCTTTGTGATAAGAGCGGGTATTCTTCATTGATTGTGGCATGCCAGTCTGTTCTAGGCTCATGCGACAACCTGTATGGCAATACATATTCAAAGAATATCGACTCGTCAAAATCCTCATGCCATGTTGAGCTGCTCCACGCGTCGCAAGCGTTATCTATGGCTTTGATAAGGTATTCTGCTTTTATTGTTGAGATGTCATATGTGGCATCAAAATTGTCGGGGAGGATACCTTGCATTGAGTCTTCGAAGTACTTGGTACGTACATTAAGGCTTACATTGCCAGTTCTCACATAGATGGAGTCTATAATGTCTACCGTGTTACCCTCTATCTGAAACTGGCTAGGCATGTTTTCAATTAGGAACTTTGCAGCTTTGTACTTCAAAGGATTGGGGTCGCTTTCAAAGTGCTTCAGTACAACTTTAAGCTCAGAGCTATTGTCTCTAGCAATGGCAATGGCATGTTTTCAGGCGTTTATTGCACGAAGTGGACATAAGTATGGCGATAAACATACATGCTCCTATCGTCAACTTGTATAGATTTCTTTTCATCGTATTAATAGTTCAGGCATTCCTTTGCTTTGTTTATGATTTGTTGGTTTAATTTGGATTCCTTTATTTTGTTTTTCTTGTTGATAATCATGTTTGCTATCTCGTACGCTTTCTCCATATCGCCCGTTTCAAGGTATAATTCCATACGATAATATAGAGGTAGATATCGGCTCGGAATCATTTCGCCCGCCCGTTTGTAACTGGCTATGGCAAGGTCGTATTGCTTCAGTTTCTGGTAGTCGTCACCAATCAGTAGCATCATGTTATAGTCTGATAGGTACTTTTTCCCTGCATTGAGCACCTCAAGGCTCTTCTTATATTCACCGCGAAGATGAAGCAAGGCTCCATAGTTGTATATGAACATGTAGTCATCATAATATTCCTTGTATATTTCTTCATATTCTTTCATGATTTCCTCATCACAATGGTTTGTGGCACGTTCCTGAAGGCACAGTTTACGGATGTCATGTGCTCCTGTGACGTACAATGAATACATACAAGCGAATCCGGTTGTCTGCACAAGTGTCATACATAGTTTGGGCATTGGCGGCTTGACAGTTCGAGTAATTGTCGATAAGAACATGAAAAGGATTATTAGCCATACGAATGGTATGTTGAGAGGATAGCTGAACATGAACCATACGACAAGCACACATACAGTGCATAATAAGACACTCTTGTGCTCCTTCACTTTTGCATAGATATGCCATATAGTCCAAAGGGTGACGAACACAAATGCAACCGCGCATGGAATTCCGTATATGAGGGCAACGTGCAGGAATTCGTTGAATGGGTTCTGTGTCTCATCAGCAAGTAATACAAAAGGGGAGTCTGGATGAGCGGTTAAGTAGTCTGCCTGATAGTTCATGTATTGGGCTACATATCCATCAAATCCCCAACCAAACCATGGCTTATCCTTTATCATCTCCATGCTTACCATCCATATAAGCACTCGTCCGTCTGCGGAATAACGTTTATATACGTATAAGGCAATTAAGGCGATGATTACGCACGTTATCCCAATGAGCCTGTATCGTCTGTCGCAGATGAACTTTCTTAATGGATTTACTTCCATCCTCAGGATAATAGCTATGCCGCATATAGAAGCCAAAATAGCTGTCCGTGAGTCTGAAAGGATGACAAACACACCAAAGGCCATAGCCATAGCTTTCCATGTCATTTGCTCTGCGCCAACAGTTCTGACTGCATAATATACAGCAATAGGGGTACAGAACGAAAGGAGCATTCCGAATATGGCAGGATTGTTCAAGCTTCCTGAGAAGTAAGCATAATGGAAGTTGTTGGGAACAAATCCAAATAACTGTATGATGGAATATAGTATTTCTATAATGCCAAGTACACATACCGTCTTCATAATTTTGTCCTTTGGTAGCATAATGCGCTTGCCCATACACGCCATTGAGAGGCTGTATGTCAGAATCAGTATCACAAATGTACCTGTCCAACAATATTGAATAGCGTTTGCAAGCTCAAAATGTGCGGTGGAAATGCAGAAGATGCTTACTCGAAAATAATGAATGTGGGTATGTGTATGTATTTCATTCCTTTTCAGAGACAGGGCAATTCTCAAATGCGTTTTTCTCTATCTTAATGGCAGATGAGGGTATCGTTATATGTTTCAGGCTTTTTGCAGTCATAGAATGCGCGACAGCCGATTCCCTCAAGGCCTTCAGGAAGACTTACCGTCGATAGGCTGTAGCAATAAGCGAATGTGTAGTCACTTATTGTTATAGGAGCCAAAAGCTGTACCACTGAAAGGTTGGCACAGTTTTGGAAAGCAAACCCGCCAATTTCTTGCAATGACTTGGGCAGTATGGCCTCGAATATGGCATTACAACGGGCGAAAGCGTCCATGCCTATTGATTTCACGTTCTCCGGTATGCGCAGGACAGTTTTTGAGTATCTGCCAAAGAAGGCTCTGTCCCCTATTGCTTCCACGCCCTCAGGAATGACTGTGGTGCGGCAGCCCAACAAGAGGGTCTTGCCGTCCTTGCTCAGTATCGCATTGGAACCTTTTGGGGATGTGTATTTCTGATTGCCGGGCGCAACTGTAATCTTGTCAATCTCGTTACATCCCCCAAACGCATATTCGGATATTTCCACCACGGACTCGGGAATATGAATGAAGTGGATAGTTGTCCCATCAAAGCAGTAGTCTCCAAGGGCATTTATGTCATTGCCAATGGTTGTTGTCCGGCATGTGGCAATCAATTCGAGTCGGACTTTCTTATTATGCCGTTGCAGTTGGATCGTGAGTCGAAGTTTTGATTGTCATTATCCACGATTATGGAAGTAAGGTTGTTGCAGTATGTGAAAATATTGCCGTTTCCTATCTTTGTCACGTTTTTAGGAATAACGATTGACGTGAGCGAGTTACAGCCACAGAACACATTGGCTCCAATCTCTGTAAGTGATTCCGGTAAACGGACAGACTTGAGGCTGCTGCAAGCGAAAAACACGTCGTTGCCAATGCACTCCACGCCTTCCGGAATAACCAAGTGCTCCATCGTGTTGCAACGGTAGAAGGCAAAGTCTCCGATAGACTTTACGGATGAAGGTATCGTGGTTGCGGAGCATGCAACCACAAGCTCGTCATTGTAGTCAATGATGGCATTTGAGCCTTCCCGTGAATCGTAGATTTCATTGTCTGCTGCCACTACTACAGACGTAAGATTGTAACAACTGCCAAAGAGTCCCTTGCCTATACCTTCTGCCGAAGCAGGGATAGATATTGATCTCAGGTTAGTGCAACATTCAAAGGCATAGTCAAGGATTGTTTCTATACCTTCTTCTACTATAATTGATTGTACTGCTGTAACCCCCTTGAATGCATTTGATTCAATTCGTTTTACAGGATAAGTCTTACCTTCATGTGTGACAGATGCAGGAATGTGAAGAGGGAGGGTGAAGTCGGTCTTTGCCGTTGCCTGATAACTTACCAGTGACAGTGAACAGCTATCTTCCATTATTGTACAAGTGAAACCGTTCTCACTAAATGTTTTATCTGCAAATACCTGAATGGCTGCTGTCAGCCAAAGAAATGCGAACAATACTTTTCTTACACCTGTATTTTTTTCATCTTTATTAAAGGTATTAATGATTGTTTTCCGTTGTTCCTTTCATATGAACTGGGGCATTTATTAACGATCCAGATTAGAATATTAATGTCCAACTCCCTGTCTTCTCTGAATCTTTGAATTTAGATCTACTTTTTTGCATCTGAATATATTATATTGCCTTTGCGGTCTACACCCTTCCCAATAACAGCGTGTTCTCCAGAGTCGCTGCTGATAATATAGCTGCCGCTTGGATGGTTGTTTTTGAACTCAGCAGTGCTTATATAAGTCTTTAACTCGTTATAGCTGTTAAAAGTGCATTTGGGTTCCTGCAAGATTCCAGACTTTTCCCCAATGCTCCTTGCCACAGATGGAGCCATTGCACCTCCTGTATAGTTGTATGTTTCTGCGCCTTCGATAGGATTGCCATCAACATCACACGAGTCCAATCCTGACCGGTAGCCATACTCTTTACATAATTGTAAGCTTGTGTAGCCGTGAATCCATTACGACCGATTGTCTTTGTACTTTTCTTGTAGCCGCCACTACCGTCAGATTCTCTATAAGTAATAGGGATGTGCCTTGATGCCGCGATGCTGATAATGGCATACAACATGCACTCATCTTCATTTTCAGGTACAGTATAAGGACTTGTAGTAGATCCGCCTATGGTTTGACTTGCTCCAGGTTCATAGTCGGCCATAGAGCTTTTTGTAATAGGAGTTCTGCTTGTAACATCGAGGCTATAGAAATCGTCTAACTCTTCGTTTTCGTTACAACTAACAACAATGATAGCAACAATCGCAAGCATCGCCAAAGATGCCAAAAAAATCTTTTTTTTCATGATACCCTTAATTATAGTTTTAATGCTCCTATATGTACCTTTTTTGCAAATATAGTTATTTTGAAATATATAAAAAATAATTCTTAAAGAAAAATAAATAGAAGGGCTATTCAAGCTGATTATAAAAAAGGATTTCTTCGGCGGGCGTTCAGGTTCGTATGAAGAGGTTTTGCGCAAGGCCAAAGACACGGCTTTGCAAGAGATGGGGAGGAAGCGGCCCGGCTGGGTGCCAACGCGGTCATTGGAATCGATTTGGATTATGAAACGGTAGGGGCAAGCGGCAGTATGCTGATGGTGACATGTAGCGGTACGGCGGTCAGCATGGAATGAGATTCTTTGTTTTGGATTTTTATTATAGAAGACCTCTCCCGTTCTTGCAGATGGGAGAGGTCTCCTGTATGTATAAGGTCATGACGGTTTGATAGTGCTTACAGCTTTCTTATTTTTATTCCGGCCAGATGGCATTTGCCTTTCAGGGTTTCGAAAAAGCACATCGATTTTGTTTTCCTTGTTCTGAATGATATAACGTCGGCGGAAAGCCTGACGGTAATGTCCGCCGTCGGCAGGTGAAAAGTCGGTTTCCATCCGACGACCGCAGATGGTGATGTTGAACCGGCTGTCGGCTATGGCCTGTCCGTCGTCTCCCCGTCCTAACAAGTTGGCCAATTGCGGCCGTGAACGGCTCACGTCTGCCATGAGCAGTTCCACCTCGTATGTGCCGGACGGTGCGTCGATTTGATAGGCACGTAGGTTTTCGCGCCATGTTTGGTACAAAGGTCCGTCTGTGGTATTCTCTATTTCGGAAGTCGTACTGCGTGCCTTTCCTTCTATGTATCCCCAACTGCCTTTGAAGTATGGTTGGTCTGGCAGCCATGTAAGTCCGCTGACATCCGAAGTAAAGGCACAGTCGCTCCCTACATTGATGGCCAGTTCATCTCCCTTTGCCAAGTCGGGCATCGCATCCAGGCGCAGGAACATGACGTCCTCCACCATCTGTCCGTTTTTGTCTCCCTGTGCTTTGAGGGTAGATGTCCCGTAGGGCAATGTCACGTTGAAGACCGTATGGCAGTTGGCGGGACGCTGCTTTCCGATGGATTTTCCGTTAATGATGAGTTCCACTTCGTCCAGGTTCGTATAGATTTTGACGGGATGCTTTTCGTTTTTGTCTCCTGTCCGTACGGGCCAGTCCCGGCTGGCAATGTGCAATACCGGCGTGTCTTTACGCCACATGGCTTTAAAATAGTAAGACACGTCTTTGGGTGTACGGTCGTTGTAGAACAGTCCCTTGTTGTTTACCCTCGGCATGGACTCTTGTCGGGCAGCCACATTGAAGTCTATGAAATTCCAATAAGTGCATCCGCTGATATATTCTGTACCTTCGATGAAAGGCAAGTAGTGTTCTACGTACGTTTGTTGGTATTCTATGCTGAAGTCGAAGGCTTTCGGGTGCCTGGAATGAAGGCGGCGGTCGGAACCTGCTCCCCATTCGCTAATGATGGTGGGGCGTTTCGGGTAACGCGCGTGTTGGTCTTCCATCCATCGGTTAAAGTCGTTTAACCGTCCTACATACCAACCGTGGTAAAGGTTCCATCCGGATACGTCCACGAGGTCCAGGCCGATTTCATTATATAAGTTCGTCATGTTGAAAGCCATGACACTGGCCCGGTATGGGTCTTCTTGTTTTAATGTCTTTTCGAGTCTTTGTGCCAGTTTTACCGTACGTTCCCTACAGGCAGGCCATTCCGGACGGTCGGGACCGGGAGCCGTGAGCAGGATTTCGTTCATGTAACCCCATGCGATGATACTGGGATGGTTGTAATGCTGACGAATCATTTCGGTCAGATTGGTTTCACAGTTGTCATCGTATCCCGGTGTGTCGGGTACGATATTGATGATAGGGATTTCCTCCCAGGCTAGCAATCCCATTTCGTCACAAGCCTCCACTAACGCATCATCCTGCGGATAGTGGGCGATGCGAATGAAGTTACACCCCATTTCTTTGATGAGCCGTATGTCTCTCCGGTGTGCTTCATCGTCCAGTGCCACGCCTACCGGTGCTTGGTCTTGGTGGCGATTGACTCCGCGTAATTTATAGGGTTTTCCGTTCAGGCTGAATCCTTTTTCACCATCGAAACTAAACCAGCGGAATCCTGTCTTATGCGTGCTTCTGTCCAGTTCCATGCCCGTCTTGGGGTTGCGAAGTGTGGTGACGATTTCGTATAATCGCGGACTTTCCGGACGCCATAAGTGGGGTTGCCCGATGGCGGAGGTTTTACGTACCGTTTGGGTTTCGCCGGCTTTGACGGAAAGTCGTTGTTTCAGGGTTTGCTGCAATTTGCCCTGCGGGTCATAGATTTGATGGATTACTTCGAGGGTAGCCTTTTCTGTGGCATCGTTCGTGATTTCGCTACGTATTTCTATCGTAGCTTCCTTCTCATCTACATGCGGGGTACTGATGAAGATACCATCGGAACCATGATTCAAAAGATTGAAATGTTGTTCGGAGGTAGTGATAAGCCATACATCACGGTATATGCCACCCCAGAATGTGAAGTCGGCCGATATGGGAGTAATATCTTTTCGGCTGTTGTCTACCGTGATTTCTATCGTGTTGTTCTTCTGGAGATAGGGGGTGATATCGAATGTAAAAGCACTGTACCCGCCTGCATGGCTGCCTATCTTTTGTCCGTTCAGCATAAGGTCTGCCGCTTTGCTGGCTGCATCTATTTTTAGAAAACAACGCTTGCCTTGCGGAACTTCCGGTAAGACGAACGATTTCTGGTAAAATGCTTTCCCCATATAATAGTTCCTTTGCGAATAGGCATCCAGGTTATACGTATGGGGAACATTTACGGGTTGCCAGTTTTCTGTGGAAGCTTTTCTGAAAAACCAACCGTCGTTGATGGTTTTCGTGTCGCGTTGTGCTTGGGCGCAAAGAAGCCCGATGAAGGGAAGAAGGGCGGATAACTTGGTTTTAAGTCGTGTCATGATTTTCATTGGTTTGAATTGATGTAGGTAATGTTACGTGCAAAGGTAAAAAGAAAAAAGGATATATTCGCGTTAATTTTGTTATTTTTTGCCTCAATTCTACACTGATGTTGGGAATGAAACAGGGTAACTTTGCCATAAACTAATTTAATGTGGAAAGAACCATGAGAAAGCTTTTAATGTTCCTGAGTGTTTTTTGTTGTTTTGTTATGACGGGGATGGCTGCTCCCGTGGTATTGGATGTGCCTGTGCCGGACGGGGATGCGACACCGGTGTTGCGAAGAGCCATAGAACAAGCTTCTTCTTATAAAAAAGACGGGCGGTATTGATTCGGTTGCAACAAGGAGATTACCATATTTATCGTACCTCTTCTTCTCCTTACCTATATTATATATCCAATACGGCTTCGGCGGAAGAGAATCCTGACCCGACAAAACATATAGGGATATGGCTCAAGGACATGAAAAATATTACGGTAGATGGAGGAGGCGCCCGTTTCGTAACCCATGGCGAAATGACTCCTTTCGTGATTGACGGATGCGAGAATGTCACCATGAAGAATTTCTCATTGGTGGCTACCGACCCGTCCGTACCTGAAATGACTGTGGTTTCAACCGATGTAAATTCCATCACTGCCCGGGTTACTGCCGGCTCGGATTATGAGATAGAGGACGGGACGTTTTATTGGAAAGGCGAGGGATGGCGTTTCGGCGGAGGTATCGCTCAGGTGTTCTATCCGCAAACCAACGTGACCAACCGTTGCGAATCCCCATTGACCGGCGTGACGAAAGCCATAGAACTGGACGAGGGATTGGTGCGTTTTAATTATGGCCGTACGCCCGGATTCAAAACGGGAGAGGTTTACCAAATGCGTCATTCCTTCCGGACTGAAGCATGCGGTTTTATACATCAGAGCAAAAATGTGAAGCTCGAAAATATCAAATTTCATTTCTTGGGTAACTTCGGGATTGTAGGGCAGTATTCCGAAAACCTGACTTATGAGAAGTTATATTGTGCGCCGGAATGGGGCTCGGGACGTACTTGTGCCGGGTTTGCCGATTTTGTCCAGATGTCCGGGTGCAAAGGGAAAATACGCATTCTTGATTCTTATTTTGAAGGGGCGCATGACGACCCGATCAATATACACGGCACGCATCTGAAAGTCATGGAATATGTTTCGGACAAGCAGGTGAAGGTGCGTTTCATGCACGGGCAGTCATACGGTTTTGAGGCTTTTTATAAAGGGGATGAGGTGGAGTTCGTGGATGCCCATTCTTTGCGTTGCTTGCAACCGGCACGCGTGAAGGCTGTAGAACGGATAGACGATTATGAAATCCTGCTGACGTTGGACCGGGCTGTGAACGACAATGTAAAGACGGCGGAGAATGTGTCGGTGGAGAATGTGACATGGACACCCGAAGTGGAAATACGAAATAATTATTTCTCTCGTATTCCTACCGGGGGATTCTGGTGACGACACGCCGGAAGGTCGTGATAGAAGATAACGTATTCTATCGCATCCCGATGAGTGGGGTACTGGTTTCCGACGATGCGCGGGGTGGTATGAATCCGGTCCTGTACGCGATGTCACGATACGCCGCAACTTGTTTATGGAATGCGGTTCGCCCGTCATTGCCGTGATGCCGGAAAATGACCGTTACGAAGGTGCCGTCCATCGCAATGTCCGTATAGAGGCCAATCGTTTTGTGATTCGCCAAGGAGGCGAGGCGGTATCAGCCCGGGCTACGGATGGCCTGGTCATCGGGATAATTATATCTCAGTGGCTGGAGACGGTTCTGTATCTCCGGATGCGTTCTTCCGTACGGAGGATTGCAAGGACGTGACGATAAGCGGAAACCGTTGCGGACGTTCGCTGCGTTAATTGAAGATATAAATGTAGGCGTTCAGGTAAGTTGCCCATAACAGCCACAGGATATAAGGGATGAAACAGGCGGCCGCAAGCTTGTCCTTTTGAATGTGATAAAGATATAGTCCAGTACCACCACATCGAGTATCAGGATGATGCCCATGCCCCATAAGGGTTCCCGCAAAAAGAAGAAGGCGATGCTCCAACAGAAGTTCAGGGCCAACTGTATCCACCATTCACGTTGGGATACTTTCAGTCCTTTGCCCCAGATTCGTCCCAAGGAGATTCCTATCAGGATGTAAAGGATGCCCCATACGATGGGGAATGCTCCATTGGGAGGGGTGAGCACGGGCTTGTTCAGGAAAGGATACCATTCCGCGATGGCTTCCCGCTGAAACAGCGAGGCGGAAAAACCTACTGACATGCAAAGGGCAATGGGCCATAAATATCGGGTCAAACGTTTCATAAGAATGATTTTGAATGTGAATTTTTTGAATAGTTTTATATAGAAGAGAGTTCTGCACCGGGAATCAGGGCTTCTATGAAGTGGACGGGATATTTGTCCCAGTATTTTCTATACACCCTGTCTTTTTCTTTGTCGAAGTTGAGTTGGTACATCCGAAAGGTTACCAAGAAGTTTTTGGGTTGCCATGATTCTTCGTATGAGTATTGGTATTTCATGCCGAGGGCCTGCATGACTTTGCCGCTTCGAGGATTGTTTACGTCATGGGTGGCCGTAATATAAGGGATTCCGGTTTGTTTCAGTTGCCCGATGACGGCTTGACATGCTTCAGTACAGAACCCTTTGTGCCAGAATTCTTTCTTCAGCCCGTATCCTAAGTCATGGCTGTCATTTCCGCTTACGTGCACATAACCTATCGGACAGGAGCTTCTTTTCGGCAGATGGCGTAGTATAACAGGGTTTCTCCTGCATGTACTGCCGCATGCTTGTCCTTGATGTATGCCTTTGCTTCTTCCAGATTCTTAAGCGGAAACATCGGCAGGAAAGTGTTTACGTCTCTATCGCTAAGTATGGCGAACAGGGCTTCCGCGTCTTGTTCCGTGAAAGGACGTAATATCAGTCGTTCTGTTTCTAAATGATTCATCGGGCGTGTCATTGGATGTTTTTACAAAATAGTGATTTATGAGTAAAAAAGGGCAAAACCGGTTAATCTTTTCAGAAGCAGCCCAATGTATAAGGTTATCAGAAGCTTGCTGAAAAAGAGAATCCCAATCGGTCGGATATGCATGGTCTATCAGAATATACCGATAACCGTATTTCCGGCATATCCTCAGATAATTTAAATTCTCTTCGATAAGGTATTCTTGGGTGTACCAGTCGTCGTTCATACGCTTCTCGATGGCATTGGCGTGCTTTTTATGTCTTGGAAATGATTTTCAATATATGAAGGAGACATGACTAAACCACAAAAACAGATTTGTTTCAGTTGGTCGCTGTCGAAGTCTTTTGTCCATTGGGAAGGAATATAGGCTCCCTCGATGATGAGGTTTTGTTGGTTTTCGAGAGCCGTTTTGATTATTTCCCTGAGAATAGGCCAAAGGTAACGGGTCAATTCTGAGTCTTCCTCGGGAGAAAGGGAGGTGCAGCCGCTTCTGATAAGTCCCATCTTTAATAAGTCAATGGACCAATAGGGATATTTGTACTTTTCCAAAAGTCTCTGGGCCAGAAGAGTTTTGCCACAATGGGTCGCGCCCGTAATCAAGATGACCATAAGCTGTCCGTATTAAGTGATGACTCGGTCGCCCCCGTTCCCGGGCCAGGGTACGTTCTATGTCCTTCATCTCTTTATAATGCTTCATGATTTCCATATATTCTTCCTTGCGTGAAAGAATATCGGGTTGGCGCAATTTCAGGAGGATTTGTTTCAGTTCTTCGTCTACAATGGCCAGTTTGAAGTCGGAAATCAGGTGGGGTACCAATTCGGTCAATCTCTCTTCATCGCTGGCGATTTTCTGATGTTTGGAATGGTATTTGCTCAGTTGATATTTGTCGCCACTCAATTCAAAAGCCAACATGCTGATATGATTGTCCGGATGGTTCAGAAAATAGCGTTCTGACGAGAAGCCTTTCTCATGTATATGGTCGATGGCTTCTTGCAGGATACGCTTATGAAGGGCGTTGTGGAACAGCAAACCGTCTTCTTGCAACGCATAGTCGATGAACTCGGCCACACTGACCGGGACTTCTTCTCCTTGTTCGTTTTCGGCGTAACATATAATTTTCTCTCCGTAACGAATGAGGACTTGTACCAACAACAGCTCTTTCCGGTAGAACAGCATGGCTTCGGCTCCCTTGCCGGGAATGTAGGAGAGGGTGGATACATTCTCGGTCATAGCCGGATTATTGCCGGGCGAAGTATTGGGGACAGGGGTGTCTGCCGGCGTTCCGTCGTCCGGAATAGGGGGAATACCCTCTTCAGAGGGTGGGAAGGGGGCGGGGGGGAGACTGTCTTGGTCTAAGGAAGAGTGCGCTTGTCCGGAGGATGGCAACTGTGCGTTTTTACGATTCCGTTCGTTTTCACGCTGTTTTTGCTTTTCCTCTTTGGCTTGGGCCATCTCTTTTGAAATGGCTGCCACCAACATACGTTCTTCCATGTTCAGCATGGTAGCTGTTTCCGGGTGTATACGGAACGCGTGATTTCATCCGGAATGACGGAAATGGTATGTACGATACTGCTGATGAGACGGGAAAGTTTGATAGGGTCCCCTTGTGCCTCATGCAGTAATAAGTCGGTTTTATATTTAATGAAATCTACCTGATGTCCGTTCAGATAAGCTTGATATTCGGTGGCGTTGTGCTTACGGGCAAAACTGTCCGGGTCGTCTCCGTCCGGAAGAAGTAGTAATTTGACGTTCATTCCCTCGGCCAATAGCATGTCGATGCCTCGTTCGGAAGCTTTGATACCGGCGGCATCTCCGTCGTAAAGCACGGTGATGTTTTCCGTAAAACGATGAATCATACGGATTTGTTCGGTGGTGAGTGCCGTTCCGGAAGAAGAAACCACGTTTTCCACCCCATCTGATGCATGGAAATAACATCCGTGTAGCCTTCCACTAAAAAGCAAAGGTCATGTCTGACGATAGCTTGTTTGGCCAAAAACAATCCATACAACTCTTTTTTCTTGGAATAAATGGCGGATTCCGGAGAGTTTTGGTATTTGACATTGACTCCTTTGGTGGCTGCGTCTAATACACGTCCTCCGAAAGCGACGACTTTTCCACTGAGCGTATGGACCGGAAAAATGACACGCCCGAAAAAGCGGTCTTGTAATTGTCCGTTGTCACGTTTGTAACATAAGCCGGTAGAGAGCAGGAACTCTTCTTTGTAACCTTTGGCTTTCGCTTCGCGGGCACAAGCGTCTCTTTGAGAAGGACTGTATCCTAACTGGAATTTTTTTATGATATCGTCCCGGAAGCCTCGTGAACGAAAATAGGTCATTCCGATGGCTCGTCCGTCTACTGTGTTGTAGAGCTGGTCTTGAAAAAACTGGCATGCCCATTCGTTGACGACGAACATGCTTTCCCGTTCATCCTGGGCCTGCTTTTCCTCTTCTGTCAGTTCCCGTTCTTTGATTTCTATATTGTATTTACGAGCCAAATAACGTAGGGCATCGGGATAGGACAGTTGTTCGTGCTCCATGATGAAGTGTACGGCATTGCCGCCTTTTCCACATGCGAAACATTTGCAGAGGCCTTTGGATGGGGATACCACGAACGAAGGAGTACGGTCGTCGTGGAAAGGACATAAGCCTTTGTAGTTGACCCCCGCTTTTCGTAAAGTCACAAAATCCGATACGACATCCACAATCTGGGCCGCATCCATAATCCGGTCTACCGTAGCTCTGTCTATCATTCGATCATTCTCCTATGATGGTGGCTGTGAGTTTGCGTCTTCCGCCGTAGTCGCGGAACTCACAAAGATAGATTCCCTGCCATGTGCCCAAATTCAATTTGCCTTTGGATATGGGGATATTGAGGCTGACGCCTGTCAGGCTACATTTGGCATGGGCCGGCATGTCGTCGGCACCTTCGAGGACATGATCGTAATAAGGCTCGTTTTCTTTGATGAGACGGTCGTATATTTTGGTCATGTCGGTACGCACATCCGGGTCGGCGTTTTCGTTGATGGAGAGCGCACAACTCGTGTGTTTGACAAACAGGTTCAGCAAACCGGTTTGAGGCAAAGACGGAAGCTGTTCCGAAATCTCCCGTGTGACGAGGTGAAAACCCCGCGGTCGTCCACGTAATATGATTTCTACTTGTTGAATCATTCCTGTTCTTATATATTAAGCCTGATGGATAGTCATTTGCGGGAATGGGAAATCAATACCCTGTCTGTTGAATTCGTCGTAAATGTTTTTGTTCATCTCGAAATATACATTCAATAGTCACCGTTTGCCACCCATGCTCTTATTGTTACATTAACACTACTGGAATCGAGCGCATGTAAGGCAATGACGGGGAGCAGGTTCTTTTAAGATACGATTATCTTTTTGGATGAGTTCGTTTACTACACTTTTCACCTTGTCGATGTCTTCTCCGTAATCAACCCCCACAATCCATTCTACGCGTCTTGTGTCCAAACGGCTATAATTTGTAATAACGCCACTACTCATGGCCCCGTTAGGGATGTAGACTACTTTGTTATCGGCCGTAGTAACTAAAGTATGCATGATTTGTATGGCCGTTACACTTCCCGAAACGTTTTGTGCTTCAATCCAGTCTCCTACCTTATAAGGTTTGAAGAAAAGAATGATAAGACCTCCGGCAAAATTTTGCAAGTTGCCAGAGAGTGCCATACCGATAGCTACACCGGCAGATGCCAATAGAGCGGCAAATGAGGTTGTATTGATTCCTAATGCTCCAACAACAGAAACGATCAATAAAACATTGAGTAATATACTAACTAAACTTTTGAGAAAAGTTTGAATACTGATTTCTACTTTCCGGCGTGATAGCATATTGCCCATTACGCGTTGGATAAGTGAGATAAGAAAACGTCCTACAATGTAAACGATAATAGCAATCAAAATGTTTTTTCCGGCGGAAATACACATATCTATCAATTTCTCAATAATAAGGTCTGTATGTCCGGATGCAATAGCCGAAACAACTTCCTTGGTTACATTGGTAGTATCTTTAGCTACTTGTAAGATTTGTATCATAGTTTGTGGATTTGTTGTATAATAACACATTGATTGTTGACTACAAAGGTACTATATTCGATATGAAATAAAAAATAATGAGAATGTTTTTGTCCTTTATATAATAAATAAGGTGTAAAATGCTATTGGTGAATATTTTTTCGATTTTTATTCAAAAACGTTTGGCTGTTACGGTAAAGGTTGTACCTTTGCACTCGCTTTCGGGAAGCAAGGCCTTTTGGGTTTACATGCAAGTCGAGGGGCAGCGAGGGAGTGGCAACACTTCTGTCGGCGACCGGCGCACGGGTGAGTAACGCGTATGCAACCTGCCCTTCACAGGGGGATAACCGGGAGAAATTCCGACTAATACCGCATACGTCCTCCGGGGGCATCCTCCCTGGGGGATGAAAGATTTATCGGTGAAGGATGGGCATGCGTGATATTAGGTAGTTGGCGGGGCAACGGCCCACCAAGCCACGATATCTAGGGGTTCTGAGAGGAAGGTCCCCCACATTGGTACTGAGACACGGACCAAACTCCTACGGGAGGCAGCAGTGAGGAATATTGGTCAATGGACGAGAGTCTGAACCAGCCAAGTCGCGTGAAGGAAGACGGATCTATGGTTTGTAAACTTCTTTAGTGCGGGAACAAAGCGGCGTCGTGACGCCGGATGAGTGTACCGCAAGAATAAGCATCGGCTAACTCCGTGCCAGCAGCCGCGGTAATACGGAGGATGCGAGCGTTATCCGGATTTATTGGGTTTAAAGGGAGCGCAGGCTGCGAGGCAAGTCAGCGGTCAAATGTCGGGGCTCAACCCCGGCCTGCCGTTGAAACTGTCCTGCTAGAGTTCGAGTGAGGTATGCGGAATGCGTTGTGTAGCGGTGAAATGCATAGATATGACGCAGAACTCCGATTGCGAAGGCAGCATACCAACTCGCGACTGACGCTGAGGCTCGAAAGCGTGGGTATCGAACAGGATTAGATACCCTGGTAGTCCACGCAGTAAACGATGAATACTAACTGTTCGGAGGGCGACCTCTGAGTGGTAAAGCGAAAGCGTTAAGTATTCCACCTGGGGAGTACGCCGGCAACGGTGAAACTCAAAGGAATTGACGGGGGCCCGCACAAGCGGAGGAACATGTGGTTTAATTCGATGATACGCGAGGAACCTTACCCGGGCTCAAACGTCGGGCGAACCATCCTGAAAGGGATGGGCCAGCAATGGCGGCCGACGAGGTGCTGCATGGTTGTCGTCAGCTCGTGCCGTGAGGTGTCGGCTTAAGTGCCATAACGAGCGCAACCCCCGCGTCCAGTTGCCAGCGAGTAGAGTCGGGCACTCTGGACGGACTGCCGGCGCAAGCCGCGAGGAAGGCGGGGATGACGTCAAATCAGCACGGCCCTTACGTCCGGGGCGACACACGTGTTACAATGGCGTGGAACAGAGGGAAGCCACCTGGCGACAGGGAGCGGAACCCGAAAACACGTCTCAGTTCGGATTGGAGTCTGCAACTCGACTCCATGAAGCTGGATTCGCTAGTAATCGCGCATCAGCCATGGCGCGGTGAATACGTTCCCGGGCCTTGTACACACCGCCCGTCAAGCCATGGGAGCCGGGAGTGCCTGAAGGCCGTAACCGCAAGGAGCGGTCAAGGGTAAGACTGGTGACTGGGGCTAAGTCGTAACAAGGTAGCCGTACCGGAAGGTGCGGCTGGAACACCTCCTTTCTGGAGCTGACAGCCTTGAAAGACGGCAGCGGAGGATGTCCCGCAAGGGCGTCTGCGACAAGGACGAGGGGCTTCGGCCCTCGGAATTCATCTGAATAGAAGTCGATTTATCGCAAGACATACGCAACCTTATAGTTTTGACCTCGGTCAAAACAAGGGGGATTAGCTCAGCTGGCTAGAGCACCTGCTTTGCAAGCAGGGGGTCAACGGTTCGAATCCGTTATTCTCCACACAAAAGATCATTGACGTATTGGAAGCAAACGAAACAGAACGAGCAAACAACTCATAAGAGTGAAAACTCGAAGAGCGAAAAGATAAAAGAAAGCAAAGAAGGGCATATGGAGGATGCCTAGGCTCTCGAAGGCGAAGAAGGACGTGATAAGCTGCGAAAAGCTCCGGGGAGTGGCAAATACACCGAGATCCGGAGATATCCGAATGGGGCAACCCGTCGAGGCTCGACCTCGACACACGCGAACGCGTGGGCGAACGTGGGGAACTGAAACATCTAAGTACCCATAGGAAGAGAAAATAACAATGATTCCGCAAGTAGTGGCGAGCGAACGCGGAAGAGCCCAAACCGCAGGCGTAGCAATGCGCCGTGCGGGGTTATAGGACCGGCGCCACGAAGAACCGAATGCTAGCCGAACCGACTGGAAAGTCGGGCCACAGCGGGTGACAGCCCCGTAGGCGAAAGCGTTCGGCGATTCCAGCCGGCACCTGAGTAACCCGGAGCACGAGGAATTCCGGGCGAATTAGCGGGGACCATCCCGTAAGGCTAAATACTAACGAGAGACCGATAGCGAACCAGTACCGTGAGGGAAAGGTGAAAAGAACCTCGAACAGAGGAGTGCAACAGACCCTGAAACCATATGCCTACAAGCGGTCGGAGCGGCTTAGTGCCGTGACGGCGTGCCTTTTGCATAATGAACCTACGAGTCACCGTCGTTGGCAAGGTTAAGGACAATGATGTCCGGAGCCGAAGCGAAAGCGAGTCCGAAGAGGGCGCCGGAGTCAGCGGAGGTGGACGCGAAACCAAGTGATCTACCCTTGGGCAGGTTGAAGGACAGGTAAAACTGTCTGGAGGACCGAACCGGTAAGCGTTGAAAAGCTTTCGGATGACCTGAGGGTAGGAGTGAAAGGCCAATCAAACTTGGAGATAGCTCGTACTCCCCGAAATGTATTTAGGTGCAGCCTCGGAGAGAATCTGACGGAGGTAGAGCGACTGATAGGATGCGAGGGCTTCACCGCCTATCAAGTCCTGACAAACTCCGAATGCCGTCAGACATATCCGGGAGTAAGGGCGCGGGTGCTAAGGTCCGCGTCCGAGAGAGGAACAACTCAGACCATCGGCTAAGGTCCCGAAATCCGGGCTAAGTTGAAGACAATAACGAGGTGGGATTGCATAGACAGCTAGGATGTTGGCTTGGAAGCAGCCATTCATTTAAAGAGTGCGTAACAGCTCACTAGTCGAGTGATCCCGCGTGGATAATAATCGGGCATAAGTCCGGTACCGAAGCCATGGAATCACGCTTTGTGCGTGATTGGTAGGGGAGCATTCCGTACAGCGGCGAAGGTCGGTGGCGATGCCGGCTGGAGCGTACGGAAAAGCAAATGTAGGTATAAGTAACGATAATGGAGGCGAGAAACCTCCACGCCGAAAGACCAAGGTTTCCTGATCAACGCTAATCGGATCAGGGTAAGTCGGGACCTAAGGGGCAGCCGCGAGGCGGACCCGATGGAAGAAACGGTAAAGATTCCGTTACTGTCGCCGGGAGTGAAGCGGGGACGGAGGAGTGACACCGCCGCGGACTGACGGAATAGTCCGTTGAAGAGTGTAGGTATTCGGAGGCCAGGCAAATCCGGTCTTCGAGCTGAACTTGACAGTACTGCGAGCCTTCGGGCAAGCAGACAGCGCGGGTAAGCAGACTCCCAAGAAAATCCGCTAAACATATGTCGGCGACACCCGTACCGAAACGGACACACGTGGTCGGGTAGAATATACTAAGGCGCTCGAGAGATTCACCGTTAAGGAACTAGGCAAATTGACCTCGTAACTTCGGGATAAGGGGGTCCCACAGCGATGTGGGCGCAGAGAATAGGTCCAGGCAACTGTTTAACAAAAACACAGGGCTGTGCGAAATTTAAAGATGAAGTATACAGCCTGACACCTGCCCGGTGCCGGAAGGTTAAGAGGAGAAGTCATCGCAAGAGAAGCTTTGAATTGAAGCCCCGGTAAACGGCGGCCGTAACTATAACGGTCCTAAGGTAGCGAAATTCCTTGTCGGGTAAGTTCCGACCTGCACGAATGGTGTAATGATCTGGACACTGTCTCAACGGTGAGCTCGGTGAAATTGTAGTATCGGTGAAGATGCCGATTACCCGCAACGGGACGAAAAGACCCCGTGAACCTTTACTGCAGCTTAGCATTGGGACCGGGTGCGTGATGTGTAGGATAGTCCGGAGACAGCGAGGCGGGGGCGCCAGCCCTCGCGGAGTCGACGTTGAAATACGGACCTTTGCGCATCTGGTCTCTAACTCGCGGAAAGCGAGGACACTGCTTGGTGGGTAGTTTGACTGGGGTGGTCGCCTCCAAAAGAGTAACGGAGGCTTCTAAAGGTGCCCTCAGACCGATTGGTAACCGGTCGCAGAGTGTAATGGCATAAGGGCGCTTGACTGAGAGGACGACAATCCGAACAGGTAGGAAACTAGAGCATAGTGATCCGGCGGTACCGCATGGAAGGGCCGTCGCTCAAAGGATAAAAGGTACTCCGGGGATAACAGGCTGATCCCTCCCAAGAGCTCATATCGACGGAGTGGTTTGGCACCTCGATGTCGGCTCGTCACATCCCGGGGCTGGAGAAGGTCCCAAGGGTTAGGCTGTTCGCCTATTAAAGTGGCACGCGAGCTGGGTTCAGAACGTCGTGAGACAGTTCGGTCTCTATCTGTTGTGGGCGCGGGAGATTTGCGGGGATCCGACACTAGTACGAGAGGACCGTGTTGGACCGACCTCCGGTGAGCCGGTTGTACCGCCAGGTGCACGGCCGGGTAGCCGCGTCGGGGACGGATAAGTGCTGAAAGCATCTAAGCACGAAGCCAACCTCAAGATAAAATCTCCATACAGGGCCGTCGAAGACGACGACGTCGATAGGCTGCAGGTGTAAAGTCAGTGATGGCAAAGCCGAGCAGTACTAATTGCCCGAAAGCTTTCAGAGCCGCCGGCTTCCCGCAAGGGGAGTCAGGCGGGGACAAAAAGACACAGACTCGACAGTGAGTTTGCTTCCGATCAATGATTTTTTAAGCACAACGTCCGGGAGGACGCCGCGGAGGCGGCGCAAGAGTCCCTGAGACGTATAAAAGAAAAAGTAAGGCGGTCATAGCGCGGGGGTTCCACCCCTCCCCATTCCGAACAGGGAAGTTAAGCCCCGCCACGCCGATGGTACTGGGGGATTTTCGTTTGTATGCGGGCTGAAGCGACCAGAAAGCCGGACATAAAACTTTTTGGGCGTTTTCTTCTGAGGCTTCTTGCCGAGACTTTCCGTCCTTTCTTCTTTTCCTTTTTCCGTACCCTTTGGCCGTCCTGGAGGCAGTCCATTCTTCTGCGGTGTTTGGTAGTCAATCCGGAAGCCCTGTTGTTGCTTTATGCAGATAAGGTAAGATTGTGTCTTACGGAGAAGCAATTTACATTTCTGTTGCGTTTCCTTTGTCTTTTGTTCCGTCCGGACACTTTTTACCTCCTATTCCGGGTTGACTTTCGGTGCCCTTTTTATCTATTTTTTCCTAGCGCGCTTCTTTCTCATCCTTGCTATTTTTCCATAATCTAGGTCATTATTCCGCTGTTTAGCGGGATGGAGTGCGTATTATGGTGGGGAGTGGAGAATATAGTTCAGGAGTATGCTTACAGTCTGGCCGAAGGATGTCTGAAGGCTTACTGAAAGATGAACTTTCTCTATTCTTCAGTGGTAATATTGTATATTAGGGAGCTTCCGGGATAAGTGACGGATGAAGCATGATTTGGAAAACTTATTGGTGGGGAGTGGTGAATCTTTTTATAGATTCGTCTGTTGAGGAGCCTTTTTGCTTTTATTATCTTTATGATTAAGGAAATAAATGTATTTTATTATTCTCCTTTTAAAATAAGAGGATAGATATATTCGTAGCGAAATGTAATAAAAAGAATGTGAAATATATCTGTTCTTATTGCTTTTCTACAGTGAAAGATATTCATTCTTATATTTTTTAATAAAAAAATGAATTTCTTCCCCGGCTTTTTTGATTCTTTTATTATTATTTATTACATTTGCATGTTATCCTTCTTTTTAGTAGGATAGAGAATAAATCAATTTATTAATTAACCTAATTCTTAAATACGATGAAAAGAAGGTTACTAAGTTTTGCAGTCTTATTAATGACTGTTTGGGGTACACAGAACATGTTTGCCCAATTAGATGTAACGAGTTACATTATCAATGCTGATTTTTCTAATGGAAAGATTGGTTGGACGGATACTAATTTTAATAATCCAGACAAGAATCCTAAGGTGTATGAAGCTTATGCAGGTTGGGGATCGCTTGATGTAACTTCGTATTGTATCAAGCAGGATGTGCCAATGCCGGCCGGTACGTATCGTTTGGATGCTTTTGGTTTTTTTCGTTATGGCGAAAACTATAGCGAGGCCCCAGAAAAGTCCGCGGCTTATTTAAGGGTTGGCGAAAACAATGTACTTGTAAAGACATTGGCAAAGTGAAGTGACAGGCGAAACGGCTGCTAATAATACAGATGATGCTTCTGAGGCCTTCAAAGCTGGAAAATATTTGAATTCCATAGAGTTTACTTTGCCTGAAGAGCAGATTGTGTCTATTGGCTTTGACGGGACTTTCGAAGTGATGAAATCTTGGTTTATCGGAGGAACTTTTAAACTTTATGCCATCGATGAGGTTGCACGCAAGAATTCAATCAATAAGGTTAAGAAAGAACTGGAAGACGTTGTGGCAAGTTATACTTTGCCTCAAGGTTTTATGAAAACAGTGAACGAAGTTTATGATAAGATCGACAATATGGGGGGACTGACGAAGAACTGGATGAAGCCGGAAACCTCTTATTGGGCAAAAGACTGAAGCTCTTCAAATGATTGAAGCATGCAAGGAGTATGAAACTTATTATGAATTCTGTATAGGTACGAAGGAAAACAGTGTTGAAAAGGTAGAAGGTGCTTCAACTACATTTGACCGAATCCTAACATTGACTAATATGATGAAAGACAATGCAGCCAACGTGGATAAAATGGTTGAGTTAAAAAGAACATCTTGTAGCCGGTTATCAAGAATATGTAGTCAAGGCTGTTCCGAATTCAGGTTTCTCTTTCGACTATACTTTCTTTATTGAAGGTGTGGGCAATAGTACGAATGGCTGGGTGAATGATTTTACCGGTTTAATAAAAATTATCAGTATAACGGTGCTTCCAATAAGAACAATGAAGCATTAGGCTTGATTAAGCCGGGTTATATTGAAGCATGGAACGATGGTACGGCATTTACCGGTACATTGACATATACTAAGAATAATTTGCCGACCGGTGTGTATAAACTTCTGCTTTACATTCAAAATGACGGTGCCACTGTGAATTTCAAGGCAAACGATAAAACCATATCTTTTGGCAGATGCTGCCGGCCTTTATACCCAGCCTATTTTGAAGGTGTAGAAGTTACCGATGGAACGTTGACTTTTGGTTTGGAGATGCTTGGCAATGCTAATTGATTGGTATTACTAATGTGGAGTTATCAGTACGTCGGAATGTTAGATGCCGAAACATTGAAAGCTTCTCTCACTGAAGCACGTACCGCTTTGCAGAATGCCTTAGACGCAGCTACTGAAGCCAATACGACGGTAAAGCCATGAAAGAAGAGGTCGTCAAGTTGCTGTCTGAAACGGGAAATGTAGGAGGTGATCCTATTGCATTGGAGTTAGCTTGCAACAAAGTCATTGCCATGACCAACTCTTTGGGTGAAATCACAGAAGCTTATGCCGAGGTAGCCCAGCAAATCCAAGAAGCTTTGCTAATTATTACGAATTCAGTCGTGGATAATACTGATGACAAAACGGCAATGAGCGATGCACATACCAAAGCCAATAAAGAGTTGGAGGAGGCTCTTGATGGAAGTCATCAAGGCCATCGGTGATGATTTGTCCGATGCTACTAATGCATTTGTATTGGTGGCTTATCCGACAAATGGTACATCATTTGGACTATACTTTCCTAATGGAGAATCCTTCTTTCGAAACCGGAGATTTATCTCCTTGGATGGCAACTCAGGGCTATGATACAGGAGTGAAACCGAATACCGGTGATTTCTCCTTCTCCGGTGCAGATGGCAATTACCTGTTTAATACCTGGAACGGTAGTGCTATCGACTTTAATGTAGCACAGACGGTGACTAACCTGCGCGACGGTTTGTATCGACTGAGGTGCATTGGTTGCTTCTGATGCTGGTAACGTGATTACGTTGACTGCCGGAAAAGCTACTGCCGATGTTACGGCTATAGACAAACATACTGGTGTGAATATAAGTGTAGACAACGTAGAAGTGGTTAACGGTGAATTGTTCGTAAAGGCTTCTTCCAGAAAAGGTTGGTTCAAGGCTGATAATTTCCGTTTGGAATATATGGGTAAGCTTCTTTATACCGAAGTTCCGGAAGCAATCACTCCGGCTGAGGGTGATATTGAAAGCATTCCTCTTCCGGTGATCATCACGCCATCAGGAAAATATTCCGTGATCAACGGTGTACATGATGGTGATTATGTGGAAAGTTTGAACTGTCCGGCTCCTTATTTGCAGAAGAAGGGTAGAGAGAGAATAGAGGTTGCATCGGTTGCTTATGGTTCAGGTAACGACATAGAACTTTATTTCGTGGATGATGACGGTGTACCTTTACAGGCAGCGGTGGGTGAACAATACGATTTGGTTATCCCTGAAGGGCTGTATAGCTGTCCGGACAATAAGGAAGACTGGGAGAGCTACATCCTTTCAGGTCCTCAGAACAAGGAAATACGTTGCGAATACACAATTGTTGAACATATTGTCGGTCCGAATATCAGGCCATAGGTATAGATCCGAATCCGGAAAATGCAATAGAAACAGTATCCACCTTTACGTTGGCATTCGACCAACCCGTTACGATTAATACGTCAGAAGATGCTCCGGCTGTGTATTTGATGAGTCGGTTGTCCGGACAGATTTCCGCTACTGTTTCGGTCGTAGAAGGCGAAGGGCAGGAAACCAAATCCTGATTACGCTGGAAAGAGAGGTCGTAGATGCAGGTATGTACATGCTTGTCGTGCCGGAAAAGGTCGTTCTGAATGCCAATGGAGATTGGAATGCATCTGTTGAGAATCTGACTTATACCGTTGTGGGTAAAAAGGTTGAGACTACCAACTACCAGCCTACGGGTATTACTCCGGCAGAAGGCGAGGTAACCTCTTTGAAGAGTTTCGTATTGCAATTCCAGAAAGAGACCTTTGCCGTGACCAATGTAGACTCTCAAGAAGAAGCTTACCTTATCAATAAAGATACGCAGGAAAAGGTAAAGTGCCACTTTGGATATGGGGGAGACGAATACAATGAAATCAAGATAGAACTGACAGAAGAAGTTACCGCCAAAGGTTCATATACTTTGGTTGTACCGGCTATGAAGATACAACAGGCTTCGGATAGCTGGGGTAACAATGTTCTCGACAATGCTCCGGAACTGCGATATGACTTCACTGTTGTAGAGGGACAGAGTATTGATGCGATCCTTGCCAAAAGACAGAGGGTGGATGTCTATACCGTAAGCGGTCTGCTGGTGAAGAAGGCTGCGGATCGAGAGAGGCTCTCAAAACGTTGAAGAAAGGACTTTATATCATCAACGGAAAAGGTGTCTTAATCAAGTAGCCTCCCGGTTTGAACATTTTTGGGGATAAACGAGCGGAGGTGTCAGTAGCGGCGCATCCGCTTTTTTCGATGATAGAATAGCGTCAATGATGCAATAAAAAAGAGGATTGCCCGTTTTTTGGGAAAGGAGTATAAGAAGTTAAATGTTATGCAGTGGTATGACCGGATAAGGCAGGTTAAGTTTTTTGTTAGTAGTCATGGCCATCGTGATAGCCGTGGGGTCTCTCATTATATCCAACTATTTAGTACGTGATTTGGCTTTGGGTGAACACCAAAACATGGAAGTATGGGCAGAAGCCATGCGAACGCTGAACAATGCGGATGAAAACACCGATGTCACCTTGGTTTTGAAAGTTTTGAATGGAAATAATACCATTCCGGTCATCGTGCAATATAAATCAGGAGAAATACATAGCTATCGGAATTTGTCATTGAAAGCAAGTAATGCAGCCGACAGTACGAGAGAGATGTAAAGCAAATGGCGGAAGACATGCGGCAAGGGAGGCCGGGTGATTCGTATTTATCTGAATGAAGGTGCTTCTCAAGGTGCTGATGGTGATTTTATGGAAATCTGTTATGACGATTCCATTATGTTGAAACGGCTGTCTTCCTATCCTTATATACAATTGGGCGTAGTTCTTATTTTTGTCGTAGTGGCTATTTTCGCTTTGTTGAGTTCCAAAAAGGCAGAGCAGAATAAAGTCTGGGTGGGTTTGTCCAAAGAGACAGCCATCAGTTAGGTACCCCGATTTCTTCGTTGATGGCATGGGTTGAGATTTTAAAAGAGACTTATCCCCATGATGAGCTTATCCCGAGATGGACAAAGATGTGAAACGATTGGAGATGATAGCCGAACGTTTTTCTAAAATCGGCTCTTTGCCGGAACCCCGTGAGGAATTGTTAGCCACAGTGCTTGAACACGTGATAGATTATATCTCCCGCCGTACATCCAATAAAGTGTCTATCCGTTGCCTGTTGCCGGAATATCCGTTGAAGGCTTATATGTGTGCTCCGCTTTTCGAGTGGGTGATAGAGAATCTTTGTAGAATGCGATAGATGCGAGGGGAGGACAAGGATGTATCACGGTAACAGCTTTTGAAGACGCGGGGAAAGTGGTTGTTGAAGTTACGGATACCGGTAAAGGTATCTCGAAAAATCATTCCAGACGGTCTTCAGTCCCGGTTTTACAACCAAGAAAAGAGGTTGGGGGCTGGGCTTGTCCTTAGCCAAACGCATAGTGGAAGAATATCACAAAGGACGTATTTTTGTGAAACGTTCGGAAATCGGTGTGGGGACAACCTTTAGGGTGGAGTTGAAAAAGTATTAAAAAGAACGTTTTTTGTGCTTTTTATTGTGCGCCATCGCTTATTTTTTGTAAATTTGCAGCCCAAATGGATGTACTTGACAGTTATAAGATTGATTTGAAGAACATGCGGACTGATGTCGCTGAATATCAGTTTGCATTGGATGATGCATTCTTTGAAGCTGTGGAAGGGACTACGACAAAGCTGTAGCTCCTACTTTGGTACTCTGCCCGAACTGTGGCGCATGGCACGTATATCACACTGTATGTGGCGAATGCGGATATTACAGAGGAAAAGTGGCAATCGAAAAAGAGGCTGCTCTCTAATCGGGAGTCCGCTGAATCCATTGTGGAAGAAAATTGTCCTAAATGCAATCGTTTAGGACAAATTTGTTTAACGGAGACATCTGAAAAAGATAATGTTAAGAGCTAAAATTACAGGAATAGCCTCATACGTACCCGACTATGTGCTGACCAACGAGGAGTTGTCGCATATGGTTGACACCAACGATGAGTGGATTACAACCCGTGTGGGAATTAAAGAACGCCGCATTCTGAAAGGCGAAGGGTTGGGGTCGTCATATATGGGAGCAATCGCCGTGGAGCGGCTGCTTGCCAACACCGGAACTGCCAAAGACGAGGTGGAATTGGTGATTTGCGCCACTTCAAACCCAGACTACCGCTTCCCGTCGACTGCGTCGATTATTTCTCACAAAGCAGGGTTGACAAACTGCTATGCCTACGACATCCAGGCGGCTTGCGC
>VOFE01001631.1_pt1 | contig 56000 bp, 80 predicted proteins | sample 5384071 | NCBI WGS metagenome assembly VOFE01 (sample SAMN12384724, study PRJNA508395) | human gut metagenome | isolation source: healthy gut D | host: Homo sapiens
TAAACCTTTTCCTTCAGGCTATTTTAAATCTTCTAACGTAATAATAATTTTGTTTATTTACTTTTGTGCGTTCTTCCAATTCGAAACCTTTCAAATAAATCTGAGTTGTCTTAATTGATTTATGCCTAGTGACTCACTGATCATCTCAATAGGAACACCCCTATATTTAGCAGTAGTAGCCCAGGAATGCCGTAAAGTATAAGATGTTACAGACGAATGCAACCTCAGCTTACGGGATAAACTTTTCAGATGATTATTGAATTTCCGTAATGCAGACTGATACTCACGATACGCACCTTCTTCCCCCTTTTATACTCTCCACTCAATATATGGAAAAGATAATCGGGGACGGTCGGAATAAGATGAACTATGATTATTACGAAGCAAAGAAAGTAACTCATAAGCAGAATCTATAATCTCCACACTCATGGGAGTACCGGTTTTCATACGGTTATACTTCAAGAGCCCCTGATTCAAATTTGACTTCTCCAGATGAGCCAGATCAACGAAAGGCATACCACCAAACTGAAACAGTAAATTAGCAATGGCCTGCGTATGGCGAAGTGTCTCCGTCTGCGGATCTTTGTTAAGCAACGTATGAAGCTCACTCAAAGGAAGTGCTTTCTTCTGGCGGGTATCAACTCCGGTAAACACATCACGAAACAAGCCATGTACATACGGAGCCTGACGAGCATCCACTCCCCTATTATAGATACTACGCAACATACGCATATACGTAGAAATCGTATTTGGCTTTAAACGGGAGGCCGTCAGGTAATTGCTATACCTTTTAAGTTTTCGCGGTTTATTTTGGTAAACTCAATAGACTGCGTACCACAAAACTGCGAGAAAGAACGGACCGCATTCTTATACACATGGGCCGTAGAATAACGACCCTCTTGTCGCAAACAATCGATGTAATTGTTTGCACAAATAGTAAATCGATTTTTCTTCATAATTCATTTCATATTATATTAATGAGTGAAAATATCACGGAATATACAAGATTTTCATTAAACCGAACATACTATTTATGGAATACTTACTGTTTTACATGAAAATCAGATATTCTTCCAGAAAATATGCAAATTGTAATCTCAATAACCCCTGCCTTATTCAGTTATAATATCATAAACAAAGAGAGGATAAACATTATTAAGTAAATGATTTATCCTCTCTCTTTATGTGTGGGTATATAGAAATTATTCCCCTAGATTCTCATACGTTTTACCGTCTTTGATTGCATCCGCTTTGAAGTCCTGGTAATATTCTTTGGCCAAAGCAGTATATTTCTTATACATCCGACCGGCAATTTCTATTTCATCCCCTTGTACAATTGGAGTACGTGCCTTATTGGGGGTAGATACAAATTGCAACTCCCAATCCCCCAGTTTACTATAAAAATCATTGGCACGGAAAGCCTCTCGTCCATGCGTCTGACGTAATCCCTCCTCCGAATAGGTTGTTCCATTATCGAGATGTTCTGAAGCATGGCATAAAACTTCGTCCAACGCGGCAAATAATACCCTTTAATAAGTCCCGTCCATTCTCTCCATGAGTAATCAAAAATAGAAGGATCTCCGTCTGCCCCCAAATAGTGACTAAGGAAGTGGCATCATATTCTAACAGGTTCTTTTCTTCTTCCGTATCCCCCCAACTTCGTGCAGATGTCAGCCAACGGTCAAAATTAAATTCAGGACGTGTACGAAGCAGCTCGTCCACATCTTCCAGCATTTGCAAGAAGCGTTTGCTATGCAAAGCGAAAGCCTCTTTGTCTCTATTCAGGAAAGCTTCGGCAGCTCTTTTTATGGATAACTTGTCCCATATTGGTCATCATTTGCCTTTGGACATCTATCACATCAAAACGATAAGGTTCAGAATTCTTCAGTTTATCGGCATCTTTGAGTAACAAACCTTCGGCCTGAATGACTAATAAAGGAGAATATGGAATTCCCAATCCCGCATTAGGCCCTGATTTTTTACATTAAGAGCAGGACGTGCAGCAATGATAGAACTTCGTTCGGTACCATTTGTACCGGGACGATAAGGTCCCTCCAATAAACAAATCATAGCTTGCTGAGCCGAGGGAGAGACAGCCCCATAACGTCGGTTGGCATATTGCTTAAGCCATTCCTCAATGGCTACTTCCCCTTTATGCAAAGGCATCTCAAATGCCAAATCATAATATACAGGATTCTGTTCAATAGCTTCCATAAACAAACCGGAGCCACAAACATTGGGATACTGTTTTAAAGCCGTCATATATTGGTTGGAGGCCAGCAAACGCAAATCTCCATGCATATTAATACGCCCGCCGAAGTTATGCAAATTTCCTTCCACAGCCGGGTATCCCCAAAAGCCTTTGCGGCCCTTTATCTTTTCTCCATTTAAGTCCAGAATAATCAGATCATTCTGAGGAACAGCCTTTACAATCGGTTCCCGCAAACTCCATGCCTGCATAGCCCATTTAGCTTTCGGGTCGAAATCTTTGATTAATTTATATATGGCATGCCCTACTGCGCTTAAATACTCCGGAGTATTGACAGGAGGTGCACTCTCGTGGAACGGATCTGCTGCGTATATTCCATACGTGCCATAAAGTTTCTTTTCTTCCTCTAAAAAATCACGGCCTAATGTTGCAAACAACGCATCGGTAGGATCAAGCTGTCCTGCTCCTTTAAATCCGCACCAACCGGGTTGCAGGCGAATTTTAGCTTCAGGATATTTATCTTTCAATTCACGAGGAACATAACCGGAGAATCCTTGTTGGATCGGTGTCATACCTAATTCCCTTTCACGGTCTATTATCTTTTTAGCTAAGATAATATGTTTATCGATCCAAGATTTAGGCAGCGGACCTCCATAACTTTGCAGATTTTGCATCCATTGCCAGGCAGCATGTCCCGGACCGGCTAAAAAACGGCGTGCTTCTTCATCCGTAAACCGATGTTTCAATAACGTGTTATACCATACAGCTTCCAATCCTACTGTTGCCAAAGGCATATTGATAGAATTCATAGCCATGAAATCTATTTCGCGTTGCCAACGTTCCCAATCCCAATAGGCAGCAGTATAGCTGACCGTACAATAATTCATGTATACCCTGTATTTACCATTGATCGTATTACGGATAGTCTTTTGGGGAAGCGGAAGATTTTCAGGTAAGTTTAATTGATTACCCAACCATGAAACATGCGCGTTACACGTATATTTCAGATATTGGTTAAATGCAGTGGACAGGGCTATGGCATTATTCCCTTTCAAAAGGACTTTCCCTTTTTCTGATGAGATTTCATACACATCCTCTCCATTGGCGGGGTCGATCAATTGCAGTTTGATCTGTTTCCCATATCCGGGTGTGACTCGCTCTATTAAGGCATAAACAGCCTTAATGTGCGGGTCTTTGGCATAGCCTATTACAGTAAACAGGCACAATAATAACAACAAAGGTTTTTTCATTTGACTATCAATTTTTATATAGCACAAATATAAGAAAAAGATTTTTCTAAAAAATAATTAATACGATGCAGTATTTCCCAATCCCCTGCATTTATTATATAAAAAGCAAACGTAGAATGATCAAACCTATATATCATTAAAACCTACAACCTGAACTTAACAAGTGTGGGGAAAAAAAAAAAAGAGAGAGAGTTTTTTAGAAATGTCCCCAAAACGAGGAACCCCTGCCAACTGAGAAAGCTGGCAGGGGTTCATTTTTATATCTTCGAAAAAGCAATCTTTACTTGCAATATTTCTTTATCAGATCATCCGTATTCGATCACCCAGTTCTTTTGCTTTATTGAAATTGCCGCAAGCTTCATCCGTTTTCTTCAACTGTATCTGACAAAGTCCGAGCAGACGATAGGCCTCGGCATATTTCGGATCTTCTTTCAATATATTATTCAATATTTGAACAGCCTCTTCATACCGTCCCACACGCAGGTTTACCACTGCTTGCTCTGCCTTATAAGTCAGGTCTTTCGGATTCAGTTCGATCGCCTTGGCAATATCATCCAATGCACGTTGATACTGGCGTGCTTTCAGGGCAGCTTGTTCTCGATAATAATAGAACATATCATTCACCTGTCCGTTGACTGCTTTAAAATAAGCATCGTAATCGAGCATCGCATTACGCGCCTGATTGGCATTCAGATTCATCTGTGCACGTTCCAGAAGATAAGGAGCAAACGCGGAAGTAACCGGTTGCGGACAACGGGCGATACAACTATCCATTAATACAATAACTTCTTTCGGATCCCCTTTCAGCAGTTCTTTCGTCTTGGCAGCACTAAAGAAAGTGGCCGGAGAAGCAATATTGCTAGTATTTACCTTTTCATAAGCAGCCAAAGCACCAGCATAGTCCTGTTGGGCAAACAGAATATCCCCTTCCAGCTGAGTGTAAACAGGAAGCGGATCAATAGCGATTGCCTGACGGACATTCTTCAAAGCAGTGTCATACGTCCAGTCTTTATAAGTTTTCTCCGGCTTCGATAATTGATAAGCATGCATCAACTTGGCAATGTTGTAATACACATCATCCTTTTCTGTGCTACCTTCAATGCCTTATTAAAGTCGGCAACCGCCTTGTCAAACCAAGATTGGTCTTCCTGTCCCTTAGTTACATAATAATTGGCACGGCGAATATACCCGTCCGTGCTGTTCGGGAACTGGCGGATAAAATCATCCAATAGTTTGCCGTACTCTTCATCCGTCATTTGTGAAGAAGCCATAAACAAGTAAACCAATGCCTGATCTTCCACTTCGGGCAGTCCTTTCCTGATTCCGATACTTTTCAGCGCAGCATCACCCAAAGAAAGCGCATTGATTTTTTGTGCCATGGCAAAAGCGGCCCCTGCTGCATAGCAAGTAGTCACCGTATCAATTCCGGAGGACTTCTGGGAAATACCGAATACCTGTCCTTCCGCATTCATCACCGGGCAACTAACCATTTTATCTTTCATCTGCATACCCAACGTATAATAATGATATTCTCCGGCCACTTTGGAGACATCTTTCACTTTACCGGATACACAAGCAATACTCTTTTGTGTCGAATAAGGAAGCATCCATGCATCGGCTCCCCACTTCCGGAGCAGCTTTTGCCACGTTCAACGCAGGAACTTTCTTCTCGGTAATGGCTACACGGAACTTAATAACATCGTACATATCATTAGCTCCAAGTATCACGTCTACCGGCATTTGCTTGCCGTCCGCCGTGATAACCACCGCACGTTCCGCTCCTTTAAAAAGAGTATAATCTGATAAAGCCAATCCGTCTTCGGACACAAAGAATCCGTTTCCCGTATTCAGCATTTTATCATTCTTGTCATAAGTCACTATTGAGAAGACTGCACGTTTTGCCTTCTCTACCCATTTAGGGGTTTGTGCCATGCTTCCTTGTACCAGGAAGAAAAGCAGCAAAGGTAGAATTAAAATCTTCTTCATATCAGTCATTGTTTCTTTGTTTCACAGCTTCGTAAATCAGGATACCGGCAGCTACAGAGACATTCAGGGATTCGATAGTGCCCAGCATCGGAATTTTCACCCATTCATCACAGAGGGCAAGGTTTTCATAAGAAACTCCTGTATCCTCCGCTCCCATTATGATGCATAACGGTCCTGTATAATCAGCTTTCGTATAGTCGTAGTCTCCTTTTTCCGTAGCAGCAACAATACGGAAACCGCTATCCTTCAAGATATTGCAGAGTCGCACGCAGATTTTGCTCACGACATACCGGAAGGGTATGCAATGCCCCTGCAGAAGTTTTCACAGCATCCGCATTCACAGAAGCACTGCCACGAGCCGGAATAATCACAGCGTCTACGGCTGCACATTCACAGGTACGGGCAATTGCACCGAAATTGCGTACATCAGTCACTCCGTCGAGCATAACAAAAAACGGATTTTTCCCTTGTTCGAACAAGAAAGGAACAAGATCTTCCGTTTTCTGATAAGTCACAGAAGAAATGAAAGCAATCACTCCCTGATGATTTTTCCGGGTAATACGGTTGATACGTTCTACCGGAACACGCTGAACAGGTATCATCGTCCCTTTCAAAGCAGCAAACAACTCCTTGGAAAGATCACTCTGAATGTCTTTCTTTACCAGAATTTTATCAATCTCTTTACCAGCCTGAATGGCCTCTATCACGGCACGAACGCCGAAAATCATTTCACTTTTATCTAACATCTGGTTGATTTACTATTTTACTATTTACTATTCACTATTTATCAGTTGCGGGCAAGCAGGGATTTGGCATTGCTAAGGGCAGCTTCGGTCAATGTAGCACCGCTTAACATGTGTGCAATCTCCTCTACCCGTTCCTCGTCGGTGAGACGTCGGATGTGGCTGTTGGTTTCCGTATCGCTGTCCTTCTTATATACTTTATAATGGGCCCCTCCCCGGGCAGCTATCTGCGGCAGGTGAGTGATACTGATAACCTGACGGTTCTGTTCGCCCATTTCCTGCATCATGTCTGCCATGCGGTCGGCTATCTCACCGGAAACTCCGGTGTCAATCTCATCAAATACAATCGTCGGCAATTTCACCGCACCGGCAATCATCGCTTTGATAGAAAGCATCACACGCGCTATTTCACCTCCCGAAGCGACGGAAGAAATGTTCTGCAACACACCGTTCTTGTTAGCGGAGAACAGGAAGTTGACTGTATCCTCACCTTGTACGCCCGGCTCTTTCTTCAGTCCCATTTCGATCTGGAAACGAACATTCGGCATTCCTAATGGAATCAAGCGGACAGCCAGTTGCTTTTCCACTTCACGCGCAGCCGCTGCACGGGCTTTGGTCAGCACTTCCGCCTGCTGCTTGACCTGTTTATATTGTTCTTCCTTACGTTCTGTCAGTTCGGCAATGCGCTCATCGTATGAAGTGATGTCGGACAATTTGCTACGATATTCATCCGTCAACGCTATCAACTCGTCAAGAGTCTGTGCCCGGTGTTTCTGTTGCAGGGAATAGATCATGTTCAGACGGTCGTTCACCTCATCCAGCCTTGTAGGATTGAACTCGATAGACTCACCTTGCGAAGATACCTCCTGCGAAATATCTTTCAGTTCGATATAAGCGCTCTCCATACGTTCGGTAAGTTCCTTGGCAGGCTGATAAACTCTTTGCAAGTTATTCAGCGTATTGAGACTGTCCTTTAAATAGGAAAGCAATCCTCCTTCATCCGAGACAAATGACTGTTCTACCCGGTAAAGTCCGGCTTTAATCTCCTCCGCATGACTTAATGTTTCGGCTTCCTGCTCCAGTTCCTCCTGCTCGCCTTCCACAAGATGGGCTTCTTCGAGCTGTTCAAGTTGGAAACGGATATAATCTTCATCGGCACGGCTTTTCTCTGCCAGTTCCATTAACTCGGACAGCTCTCTTTCAGTCTGTTTCCACCCGGCATAACGAGAGTGATATTTCTCCAATGCTGCGTCATTATGAGCCAGAATATCAAGCACATTCAACTGAAACCTTCTTTATTAAGCAAAAGATTCTGATGTTGCGAATGCACATCGATCAGCTGTTCGCCCAGCTCTTTTACCTGCACCAAAGATGCGGGAGTATCATTAATAAATGCTCGGCTTTTACCGGATGCCTGCACTTCACGGCGCAAGATGCACTCCTCATCATATTCCAGCTCGTTCTCCTCAAAAAACGGACGCATACCATAGGCAGAAATATCGAAACGTGCCTCTATGATACATTTGGAAGCCCCCGGCGAATGGCCTTTCATATCCGCACGCTGCCCCAGCAGCAGACCGATAGCTCCCAGAATAATCGATTTTCCGGCTCCTGTCTCACCTGTGATGACAGAGAACCCTGTTTCAAAACCGATATCCAGTTTTTCTATCAATGCGTAATTCTGAATGTATAGTGAACGTAACATTTGAATCAGTGAAAGTTAAGGGTTAGAGAGTTAAGAGTTTCAATTCATCAGACAGACGATCGATAATATCTTGAGCTACTTCCGTTTTTGATTTCAGGGGGTAGTCAGTACGACCTTTCCTGTCGATTATACTTATCTTATTGGTATCATGGCGGAAACCGGCTCCCGCATCATTGAGCGAATTAAGTACAACAATGAAGTCGAAGTTTTTGCGTTCGAGCTTTCCTTCGGCATTCTGCTGCTCGTTATTGGTTTCGAGGGCAAAGCCAACCAATAACTGATTCTTTACCTTTCAACGCTCCCAGACTTGCCGCAATATCTTCGGTTGCCTGAAGATGCAGAGTCAGTTCTTCCTCCTTCTCACGTTTAATTTTCTTATCGGCCTACCACCATTTCGGGACGGAAATCAGCTACTGCCGCACAAAGAATACCTGCATCGGCTTCGGCAAAGTATTTTTCGACGCTACCGACATTTCGCCGGCAGACTCCACATCAATGCGACGAATGCGGGAATGTTGTGTTTTCAGTTGCACCGGTCCGGCAATCAGCGTCACCTCTGCCCCACGGCGTGCACACTCTTCCGCCAGTGCAAATCCCATCTTACCGGAAGAATAGTTGCCGATAAAACGGACCGGATCAATTTTTTCGTAAGTCGGTCCGGCGGTTATCATGATTTTCCTTCCCTGAAGTTCGGCACTTGCAGAGAAAAATTCATCCAGCACACGAATAATGTTCTCCGGTTCCTCCATACGTCCCTTCCCTACAAGATGACTGGCAACTCACCCGTACCCGGCTCGATAATATGATTACCGTAGGAACGCAGAATCTCCAGATTTTTCTGAGTAGAAGGATGGGCAAACATATCGAGGTCCATTGCCGGTGCAACGAATACGGGAGCTTTAGCCGAAAGATAAGTGGTTATCAGCATATTGTCGGCTATCCCATTCGCCATCTTTCCAATGGTAGAGGCAGTGGCGGGAGCTATCAGCATGGCATCTGCCCACAGTCCCAGATCTACGTGGCTGTTCCACGTGCCGTCCCGCTGGGCAAAAAACTCGCTGATGACCGGTTTGCTGGTCAGAGCCGAAAGAGTGATGGGAGTAATAAATTCTTTTCCCGCCGGAGTAATTACGACTTGCACTTCCGCTCCTTGTCTTATCAGCCCGCGAATAATGTAACAAGCCTTATAAGCAGCGATGCTACCGGTTATTCCAAGAATTATTTTTTTTCCTTTTAGCATTATTTTGTAATCAAGTTACTCATTTCACGCAAACGGATTTTTGTCAATACCGCTTTAGTGTTCAACGTGAAATCACTGTTTAAAATCCAGCTGTAGTATCCGGGATCTTTCTTCAAAACCTCGGCTACAGACATTCCTTTATATTTTCCGAAGTTGAACACTTCCACCCCATTATCATCGTACACCATTCGTCCGGCAAAGTCTACATTTTTACTGAAACTAGAATATTCTGCCAGGAAAGCGATATCGTTCTGAAGATCCGGATAACGGTCGAGCTGTGCTTTCAGCACCTCGTAAGTGGCCCGTGTATCTGCCTCAGCCGTATGTGCATCTTCCAGACTTTTCGCAATAGAACTTATAGGCAGCCGAAAGGGTGCGTTGCTCCATCTTGTGGAAGATCACCTGTACATCCACAAACTTGCGTTTTGTCATATCAATATCTACGCCGGCACGAAGAAATTCTTCTGCCAATACCGGAATATCAAAACGGTTGGAATTGAATCCGGCCAAATCGCAGCCTTCAATGTCACGGGCAACATTCTTTGCCACTTCCTTGAAAGTCGGACAATCCTGCCACATCTGCATCATAAATGCCATGTACGGCAGAAGAGGCTTCGGAATATGCATTTCAGGATTGATACGTATTGTTTTTGTTTCTTCATTTCCATTAGGATATACTTTCAGATAGCAAATTTCAACAATCCGGTCTGTGTTGATATTGGTTCCGGTTGTTTCTAAATCAAAGAAAACAATGGGATTTTTCAGGTTTAATTTCATTTTTATTCATTTTTTTTCACAACAGAGGACGCGGAGGACATAGAGAGTAAATGAAAGGAATGTCATTCAAATTATCCTCTGTGTCCTCTGCGTCCTCTGTCGTGAAATGTATATTAATCGTTCAACATCATCGGCATTAACAACATCAGCAAGTCTTCATTTTCTTCCTGCTCTACCGGTACAATGACACCGGCACGGGATGGATCGGCAAGTTCGATTACCACTTCATCGGCTGAAATATTGTTCAGGATATCGATGAGGAAAGTAGACTTGAATCCGATGCTCATGGCAGCGCCTGCATATTGGCAAACTTGCGTTTCTTCGGCAGAAGTGGAGAAATCGATGTCCTGTGCGGAAATCACAATCTGATTTTCCTGCATGCGCAGTTTGATCAAGCTGCTTGCCTGGGAAGAGAAGATAGACACACGGCGCAAAGCTCCGATCAGCTGCTGGCGGTCTACGGTCACTTTGTGAGGGTTGTTCTGCGGAATCACCGAGTTGTAGTTCGGGTAACGTCCTTCAATCAGGCGGCAAACCATCCGGTAGCTTTCAAGCATGAATACAGCATTGCGTTCGTCGAATTCGATGGTCACTGTTCCTTGTTCTTTCGGAAACAGATTTTCAGCAATGTAGCGGGTTTCTTCGGAAGGATGAACGCGGCACGCTCGTTTCCTTTGGCTGCCAATGTTTTGCAACGTACCAGCTTGTGGCCGTCTGATGCCACCATTGTGATGTCTTCTGTGGTAATATCGAAATAAATACCGTTCATCACCGGACGAAGCTCATCATCGGCAGTCGCAAATACCGAACGGTTGATACCGCCGAGCAGTACGTTCGCTTCCATTTCCACACGGACTGCATTGTCGCCCAATACAGCCGACTGAGGAAATTCGTCAGCATTCTGTCCCATCAGACTATACTTTCCGTTCTGATACTGCACTGTGATTTCATAATTATCCGGATTGATCAAGAATGTAAGTGGTTGTTCCGGGATTTCTTTCAGTGCATCAAGCAAAGTTTTCGCTACTACGGCAAAACGCCCGTTTGTATCGCTTTCATTTACCTCTACGGTAGTCACCATAGTCGTTTCACTGTCAGAAACAGTCACAGACAATGTTCCGTCTTCCAATTCGAAGAGAAAACAATCGAGAATAGGCAGCGCATTCTTTGAGTTAATTACACGACTGATGGCCTGTAAATGGCTGGAAAGAGCAGTACTTGAAACGATAAATTTCATATATTTTCGAGTATTTAAGTTTTGAATTATATATCGCACAAAGTTACGAAAAAAGATTTGGGCTGCCCAATAAAACGAAAGAAAAAAACAAGCATTGTGTGAGGGATATTCCTAAAAAATTGTAACTTCGCCCCAGAATTTAAAATTATCGCAATGGAATTTACAGGAAAAATCATCGCTATCCTCCTCAGCCGAGAGGTGGAGTTTCAAAGACTACCGGCAACGAGTGGAAAGCGCAAGAGTTTGTTATTGAAAGTCACGACCAATATCCACGCAAAATGTGCTTCGAAGTATTTGGTGCCGATAAAATAGAACAGTTCAACATTCAGATGGGCGAAGAACTGACCGTATCATTCGACGTTGACGCCCGTCAATGGAACGACCGTTGGTTCAACAGTATCCGTGCATGGAAAGTTGAGCGTGTCAGCGCAGGTGCTCCTATGGCTACGGGCGGCTCCCGTTCCTCCCGCAGCTCCTGCCGCAACTCCGGAATTTACTCCGGGTGACGCAAAAGACGATCTGCCTTTCTAAGCCGAAAGTCATTCCGCGGACGAATAAGCATAAAAAACTCCCGGTGAGAATGATTCTTGCCGGGAGTTTTTTTTTACCCGCACTTTGTGATTCCGCCGTGGGCTAAGTTTTCATTTTCGGGATAGAAAAAATGATTACGGAAGAATAAACCACAATTTTTATTCTGAGTTTTATATTTCAAAACAATATTGGGATATACTCTTATACTCCATCGGTACAGGCAAACTGGACAAAGAGTGTAAAATTACGAAGAAAAAGTCTGCATTGCGTTGTTTTTCCATAGTTTTTTGACTCTTCCAAGGAAATCCGGTACGAAACGGACGTGATTTTCCGATGGATTTTGCCATTTATACCGCAAAACAATATTGGGATAAATCCGCCATCAGTAAATGGGCAAAAGTATATGAATCAGGAAGAAATGATCCATACCCTGATCTGATAGATGATCCATTGCGCCATTGAAATGGTAGGAATCCCCTTTATCCATTCCTGTCCGGTATGCTATCGCCATTGAGCACCTCGCCTTATCCAACTGGCGTATGTAACAAGGGACAGACTATTTTCATGGGCGCCAACAGCAAACGCCCTTGCAAATGTGGCGTATATGCGATGTTGGTTCCGCAAAACCAGTTAGTTGCGTAAACAATGTTGTTTGAGGCAAGCGATAGACGGGGTAAGCTTTATTGGCAGTATAACAAAAAGTTATCAGGGGTGTTTTTCCCCGTTCTTCTGCAGGAACAGTATTGATAAAGAGCACGCAGCATCCGTTCAGCTTCCGTCACGTCTGACACAGACAGGCTCAGAACCGCCGCTGCATCCTGCAACGTATCTTCACGCTGGAAGAGACAGGCAACCAGGTCTTGCCCGGCATTCTCCATCAGATAGCGGGACAACTCCCGATCTCTATTCTTGCACGTCACTCGTGGTACTGAACGTCCCGTCTCCTGCATCTCCATAAGAAAGTAAAGACGCCCAGTCCGTACTCCCCTGTCTGTAAAATAGAAAGCGGTGGAGGGCAGTGCTTCACCCGGAAATCCTTCCACTGATTCCTGCTGACGAAGCACATTCATAAACGAAGCAAGTATCCGTTTCGTGACAGACACCCGTAAAATAAATGAAATCATCCCGCATCTTCATATCAAACTCCGTCCAGCCCATCATACCTTCCAAATGGGCATAAACAGTGGCAACCGCCGGACTTTTCTTCGGGGCGGCCGCTTCTGTAAAGGTAGGATCGTCCGCCAATGATTTTCCGGTCTTGTGATGCATCAATAACGGTTTCTATCAGTTTCTTCTGATAACTTAACGCCATAAAATCAGACGTCAGGTAGCATGCTAGAAAATCCCCATCTGCCATCGGGTAAATGATTATATCCTCTCCCTTATACTTGAAAGTTTTCGGTGGATAAAGAGATGAGACATATATTTGCACAAAACGGTCAATCAAGTTGCCGGTCCCCATTCCCCCAATCTGCAATATAGCACCTGGTTATGAATATTGTCCGGCTCATGAAAACTAATCAACATTTGATTCATTTGCCGGCTCAATCCGTGAGGCGCTTCTTCCTGAAGGGTATAAAGATACTGTTTCAGATACGAAAAGAGTTTGGATACATGAAGATATTGCTGATTTTTACTACAAGCCAGATCGTCTACTTCCGCCACAAATTCGAGCACGTCATCAGTGACAAACACTGCCGAAGTGGAGGGCGGAACCAATTCGTAGAGATCAAAATCCTTTTTCCCTTCGGCCGCCGACAGTCTGAAAAAAGAGTACAAAGCGAAACCTGAGCACAAAAGTACAACAGAAGACGTGATCGCTATTTTCACTATCGTACGAAGTTTCATAATATTCGCTGTTTATCGGCTAAGTGCAAAAATAATAATTTCTACAAAGAAAACAAAACTTTTGCTAAATATTTCACCGAAATCAAAGAAGGATATCCAATCCGTCGTATGCCAGGTGAATATTTTCCGGAAGGCTCTTTTCAACCTCCGCATGCAAGCCCATATCATGACTCATGTGTATAAAGTACGTTTTCTTCGCCCGAATACGCCGGGCAACCGCCAACGCCTCCTCCAAATTCTGATGTGTGGGATGCGTGGCTATCCGAAGTGCATTCACTACCAAAACATCTATTCCCGCCAATTGTTCATAGGATTCTTCGGGCATGGTCAGCATATCAGTGATATACACCTAATTGCCCGATGCGATATCCCAGAATAGGCAGCCGGCCATGCATCACACGTAAAGGAAGCACCTCCGTGTGGTTAACTGAAAAGCCTGTCCCACCGAGATTTCTTGCAAAGGAATATCAGGAACACCCGGGTAGCGATGATCGACAAAGCAGTAGGGCATACGCAAACGCAATCCCTTGTGCCGTACATAATTTTCCGCATAAATAGGCACTGAACCAAACCGGCAGAACGGACGCAAATCATCCAGCCCGCCCACATGGTCATAATGTTCATGAGTAATCAGCACACCGTCTATCTTTTCAAAAGGCAGACGCAAGACCTGCGTCCGAAAATCCGGACCGCAGTCAATCAGTATTCGTGCATCGCCTGTCTCTACAATAGCAGACGTGCGCAACCGGTTATCTTTCGGGTCGGCAGAAGTACAGACCGGACACGTACAGCCAATCTGAGGGGCTCCCGTCGATGTTCCACTTCCAATAATTCTTACTTTCACTTGTTACTTCTCAATTTATTAAGTTAACTTCCGGGTGGATATCAATGCCGAACTTCTCATGAACAGAGGCTCGGACTGCATCTGAAAGCGCAAGAATATCGCTACCTTTTGCTCCACCAAGATTCACTAACACCAGCGCTTGTTTATCATGTACAGCAGCCGGTCCCAAGGCCTTTCCTTTCCAACCACATTGGTCAATCATCCACCCTGGCGGAATCTTCACCCGACCGTCCGGCAGTTCGTAGTAGGGCATGCCCGGATATTCCTGTTGCCAGGCTTCCAGTTTTTCTTTCGGAACAATGGGATTCATAAAGAAACTACCGGCATTACCCATTACCTTCGGATCGGGCAACTTAGCCTCACGAATGTCAATTATGACTTTCCGTACGACAGCAAAGTCAATGCAGGATATTTTTCAAGTTCCTGACGAATCGTTCCGTAATCGAGCATATAATGTTCTTCTTTACTAAGTCGGAAGCAGACATGAGTGACAAAAGCGGACTTGTTCTCAGGGCGTTTGAAGATACTGTTGCGGTAGGCATAGCCACACTCTTCCACCGAATAAACGCGTTCCCGCGCCTGAATGTTCACCGTTTCCACGGCTGCTATCAAGTCCTTTACTTCCACGCCGTAGGCTCCGATATTCTGCACAGCGCTTGCCCCTACCTCACCGGGGATCAGTGACAGATTCTCAGTTCCATACCACCCGTGCTCTACGCAATATGCAACAAAGTCATCCCACACCACTCCCGCGCCTACACGTACGGAAACAGAGCGCTCGTCTTCCTCCGCCACTTCGATTCCTTCGATACGGGAGTGCAACACCACTCCTTCGTAATCTTTGGTAAATAACAGGTTGCTGCCGCCGCCAATATGCAAAAAGGTGTCACAATGGCACCTTGCACAATCAGCGTCTTCAGTTCTTCCACCGAAGAATATTCAATGAAACGGTTGGCACTGACGTCGATGCCGAAGGTATTGTAGGGTAAAAGAGAATACATATCGTTTATAGTTATAAGTTATTCTATTCGTTATATGTCGATAAATAGCAGACTGTTATATTCGCTATCATCAGATATCTTCAAACTTATATAGCTCCCATTCTCCGGCTTTCCGGCGGAAATAAAGAATATTCGAAAAACCGTTTCCGATACCTTTCAACGCCAGGATTTTCGTGGGCGAATCATCGTCATTCCGCTGTCCGTAATTAATATTAGAAAGGCGGTCGACAGGAAGTACCGGTTTGAAGGCGAACCACTGATTAAGATCGAGGGTTGTCTCCAAAATGGAGAAATCATCGTCCGGATCACTAGTTACAAAAGCCAACGGCTCCCGCACACGCTGACTCTGAAAAAGACTATCCGTTGCAAAATGTCCGAAAAACTCAACAAAGTTTTCATTATCACTTTGTTCAATGGGCCGCAGGTTGATTGCCTCCAGTATCCATGCACCTTTGATACGTTCAAAATAGTATCTTTTCACCATTCGTGTTTTCACGAATATCCACTCCACTTGCACAGAAGTGAGAGAGGTATCTCCTACTAAGTCCATATCTTCCTCTCTATCAAACAGCAGTGTATAATAATGCTGTTTGGTAAACAAGTCATCGTGCTTCCAGTTGCGTTCCTCAATGTTTGACTTTCTTATCTCCGTTGTAGTAGGGCAATGGAAATTTCACACGCTGACGCTGTAACACATCATCGGAAGCAAAATTATAAATGAAATCGTCGAAAGATTCGTCTGCCTGTATAGGTTGCGGATCTTCCGGCGATTTATCAGGTGGCTAGAATCGGCTATCTGCCGGACTGAATCCACCTCTTTAGTAATAGATGCGAAGGGGTCAATCTTAGTTTCTTGTTTCTACAGGAGCTCAGTATACCGAGTAGTATGACCCCTGCAATTAGTTTTTTCATTATTTCAGTTTCTCTCTAAGCTTTTCAAGCATATCCACCGTCATGCTTTCCAAATTGTAAGCCGGCTTCCAACCCCACTCTTCACGAGCACAGGTATCATCCAGACTATCGGGCCAGCTATCGGCTATGCGCTGCTTCAAAGGATCTACATCATAAATCATCTCAAACTGCGGCATATGCTTTTGATAGCTTGATATATCGTTTCCGGATCGAAACTCATGGAAGCGATATTGAAAGCATTGCGGTGTATCAATCTTGCCGGATCAGCTTCCATCAGTGTGATTGCTGCATTCAGCGCATCCGGCATATACATCATATCCATTAAAGTGCCTTGCTTAATGAGGCACACAAACTTTTCTCCTTTTACAGCCGAGTAGTAAATATCGACAGCATAATCGGTCGTACCTCCTCCCGGAGGGTCACATTCGAGATAATGCCCGGGAAACGGACAGCACGGGTATCGACACCGTATTTATTAAAATAGTAATCACTCAACAACTCTGTCGTTACTTTAGTAACTCCATACATGGTACGGGGACGTTGAATGGTGTCCTGCGGCGTCTTCGTATGGTGTACTTGCACCAAAAGAACCGATTGAACTGGGTGTAAACACGGCACATCCCTGTTCGCGCGCTACTTCCAATACATTCCATAGCCCATCAATGCCAATCTTCCAAGCCAGCTTCGGCTTCGATTCGGCTACCACTGATAGCAAGGCAGCCAGATTATACACTGTGTCAATGTGGTATTCTTTCACCACAGACGCAATCATTTCCCCATTGGTCACGTCGACAATAGCCGCCGGTCCTGATTCTTTCAACTCTCCCTTAGGTTCTGCACCCGGGATATAACCAGCTACCACGTTTGTGTTACCATAGCGTTTACGTAGCTCCATCGTTAACTCGGAGCCGATCTGTCCGGTAGCTCCAATAATCAAAATGTGTTTCATTTTTTCTTCGTACTTAGAATATTAAGCTAAATAGTGCGCAAAGTAAGCACTTTTTTTTCAGATTTTAATCAAAAAGATATGGTTATTCCAATAAAAATTGTGTCCTTTGTAATCGAACTTAATTACTCAAACACTATGTACGGTAAAATGAAAGATTTTCTCAGCCAAACATTGGCTGAAATCAAGGAAGCCGGACTTTATAAAGAAGAACGACTAATTGAAAGTGCGCAGCAAGCTGCCATCACTGTAAAAGGTAAGGAAGTATTAAACTTCTGCGCAAACAACTATCTAGGATTGTCCAATCATCCCCGATTAATCAAGGCTTCGCAGGAAATGATGAACAACGACGTGGATACGGAATGTCTTCCGTCCGTTTCATTTGTGGAACACAAGATATACACAAAGAACTGGAAGCTGCCATCTCGGACTATTTCCAGACTGAAGACACGATTCTGTATGCTGCCTGCTTTGACGCTAACGGCGGTGTATTCGAACCACTTTTCTCTGAAGAGGATGCCATTATCTCGGACTCGCTAAACCATGCTTCTATCATTGACGGGGTACGTCTTTGCAAAGCAAAACGTTACCGTTATGCCAATGCTGACATGAAAGACTTGGAAAGATGTCTGCAAGAAGGCACAAGCTCAACGTTTCCGTATTGTTGTTACAGACGGTGTGTTCTCAATGGATGGCAACGTAGCTCCTATGGATCAGATTTGTGACCTTGCCGAGAAATACGATGCGTTGGTAATGGTGGATGAGTCCCACTCTGCCGGCGTGGTAGGTGCTACAGGACATGGCGTAAGCGAGTTGTATAAGACTCACGGTCGTGTAGATATTTACACCGGTACGCTGGGTAAAGCTTTCGGAGGTGCACTAGGAGGATTTACCACCGGTCGTAAAGAGATTATCGATTTGCTCCGTCAACGTAGTCGCCCGTATTTGTTCTCCAACTCTTTGGCTCCGGGTATCATTGGTGCAAGTCTTGAAGTTTTCAAGATGCTGAAAGAGAGCAATGCATTACATGATAAATTAGTCGAAAATGTAAACTACTTCCGCGATAAGATGACGGCTGCCGGATTTGATATTAAACCGACACAAAGTGCTATCTGTGCCGTTATGCTGTATGATGCGAAGTTATCCCAGATTTACGCCGCACGCATGCAGGAAGAAGGAATCTATGTGACCGGATTCTACTATCCCGTAGTTCCGAAAGATCAGGCCCGCATCCGTGTACAGATCTCTGCCGGACACGAAAAAAAGCGCATCTGGACAAATGTATCGCTGCATTTATCAAGGTAGGTAAAGAACTCAACGTATTGAAAGCGGAATAAGAAGCAAGGTTTCCTTGCGGAATCTATTTTAGGCGCCAGATTGGATCACACAGATTTCACGTATCTTACACAGTTGCTTTATAACAAGCTTCATTCTAACAAACGTATAATACGTGAAATCTATGTAACTAAATTCTCTTTTATAAAATGAATTTTGAACCGCTACTTGACTACAAAAAATAGATTATGGAAGAATTGACTCTCACTACTCCTGCCCTACTTTTCTCGGCAGTTTCACTGATATTATTGGCTTACACCAATCGTTTCTTATCGTATGCACAACTTGTACGCCAGCTGCGAGACCGCTATATGGAGAACCCTTCGGATATCACTGAAGCGCAAATCGAGAATCTACGGAAACGGTTGAACCTGACACGTACCATGCAAGGGCTGGGCATTGCAAGCCTTTTTCTCTGCGTAGTGAGTATGTTTCTGATTTATATCGGACTGCAATTATTATCCGCTTACGTCTTCGGACTGGGCACTGATTCTGCTGATCGCATCTCTGGGCGTATCTTTCCGCGAAATACAGATTTCCACCCGTTCACTGGAGATTTACTTGGGAACGATGGAGAAAGGGAAAAAAAAAAATAACACGGTTGACAATCCCTCCTATTAAGTTTTATCAAGACACTACCCGGCAAGGAAGGATGACTGTAAAGCGACTTCCCTTGCCTACTTCGGTTTGAGTTCAATCCTTCCACCCAGTTTTTCTATAATTACCTGACAAATAGAAAGCCCCAATCCTGCTCCCTGTGAAAATTCGTTCTGTTTGTAGAAACGGCTGAAAATCATCCGTTGTTCTTCGCGTGGAATACCTCTCCCAGTATCTTCTACATAAATCCGCACATGCCCCTCATCCGGCAGATAAATATACCCTAATTTGATATATCCGGTTTCCGTAAATTTACTGGCGTTATTCAAGAAATTTGTTAGAACTTGTATCAAGCGCTCTCTATCCACATTAATTTCCAAAGGTATATTATCCACTTCTTTCAGGAATTCCAGGCGTGGAGCAATCAATACCTGGTGAGTCATATAAATGTCATCAATCAGCTCTCTCACCCTACATTTCTTAAACGAGAAAGACATATAGCCTGATTCGATACGAGAAAGCTCCAAAATATCGTTAATCAATTTGAGCAACAACTCGCTGTTCTTATTAATAGTGCCGATGTATTCTTCGCGTTCTACGGAACTCAATCCATCTTCCAATGCCAGAATATTGGCAAAACCCACAATCGAATTAAGTGGAGTACGTATCTCATGGCTCATATTTGCGAGAAATGATTGTTTCAATTCTGCCTTTTCAGCGAGTAAGCGTGCAGCTTCCAGTTCCTCTTCACGATCTTTTATATCTTGTATGTTGAGCAGCAAACCTGCTGTTTTATATTCACCACCCGGAAAGCTGTTTGGTGGTATAACGGAACTCCCACCACTATAGCCTTTGCCATCGAAGTTACAAAGCTCCTGCACAATCTTTTTATGAGCACTTTTTCAGATTTCGCCAGTTGAACTTCACTCCCTCCCAATGATCGGGATGAATAAAGCTCATGAATTCCTTAAACGATAGTTGTCTAGGATTTAACCCTTGCGACGCCCAGAATGCATCTTCAAAAACAAAACAACCCTTATCCAATCTCCAAGCATACGTCATTCCACCCTCAATGGCTAATGACAATGTTTCTTTTCATCAGCCAATGCTATAAGAGCCTGTTTTTCCTCATCTGTTCCCGAAGATATAGCCACCAAAGAGAAGCAAAAAGTAAAATCAGGAAAAGAACAAATGAAGCGACTAAGGCTCCCCACAAAAATGGATATTCATCTCTGAACGGAATATTGATAATACGATATTTAGCAGGAATACTTTCCTTACTCAAACCAATTTGCGTCATTGTATTCCAGTCTACGACATACTCTTTCCGGCTTTCAACAATGGGTATATCCGAGGGGCTTGCGCCATGTAATATGCGAACGGCAGTTTTCACCTCTTCTTCTACCTGAATAGGCAGCGAAGTGATGTATCCACCCAACAACTTCTCACCAAACCCAAAGGCTTCATTGATGGCTGTCAGACTAGGACTACCACAGATGCTTCCAATATTAATGGTAGTATAATCACGTTTCAGCTGAATATAACATTGATCGCGATAGCTTCTGTTCAACACCCACATAAAAGTGGCATCCGAATGATTTCTGGCATTACGCAAAGGAATAGCCATGAAACGAGTATAGCCTTCTTCCTGCGTCAAACGTATCTGTTCTTCAGGAGAAAGTTCGGGGTTATCGATGAATCCGGTCACTTTATGACCTTTAAACTGTTCCTTTGCATCTCTTCTGATTTGTCTGTCGATATAGGTAGTATCAAGCATGGTAAACAAACGGACGTGTTCACCGAAAAGTTCTTTTGCCACACTGATATTCTCATTAAAGGCTATCTTGTCATGGAAGCCTGTCACGTTCGGATGATGTTTCAGTAATCCCCAATTCGGATAATTGACACCACCAAAAACTACAGGCACTTCTTTCGCCAACTGAATTCCGCATTTCATCAATGAATAAGTAGCCTAGTCTTCATTCACCAGAATCACTTCCGGCCGCCAATCTTTCGATACGGAATCAACCAGAAAGCGCATCCGCTCAAGTTCCGGCTCTTCCCAGTAGGATTCACAGTCTAAATAAACGGTACGAATATCAGCATCAATTTTCTCTTTTTCAAATTGCTCCGCTATCATCCGGTTAAATTCCGGATAAGCCGCATAAGTCTCCTCATAAGAGTGGATAACCAGAATACGCCGTTCTTCTTTTTGAGAACAACTGCTCACCCCCAAAAAGAGCAATAAAAATACAGGGAGCAATCTAAAAATTCTCTATTCACACCATTCATTTATAATAATCGGGATTAATTTCTCTCTGACTCTTAATACAAAGGTAGTTTATTTTCGAACATATAAGTGAAAAAATGAACAGAAATTTCAGGCAGCTTCTTATCTATTAAAGAAAAAAGCTGTCTGTGTCTACAAAGAAAATTCCGGTAACTATTCATCAGCAAGCTTCTCTTCTACCTGTTCGCGAACGAATCCCCCACAAAGAAGTCCTGAGTTGCTTTGTCCTTCAATGTCAGCGGCAGCCACGTCTACCAGCTTGTCTACCAATTGAGAAACATGACATTCATGCTTGTAAACGTGTTCAAACACTTCGAGAGGAGTACCCCAGCCGTTAGGAACGACATCTATCTTGTCTACTTTAGCAGTTCCACCACGCTTGATGATATAATCAGCCATTGCATAAGCATGTCCCATTTCTTCCTGGGATTGTTTTTTCATCCAATGAGCAAAACCGCTGAAACCTTCCTTCTCAAAGAAGAAAGACATTGCCAGATACAGGTTAGAGACCACATTTCAGCAGTAATCTGTTCGTTAATTGCATTCTGTAATTTTTCTGAAATCATAATCGTATTTTTTTATTAAGTTGTTAATGTAGTTTCTTTTTGAACTCATTACAAAAATAACACGCTTTCAGTTAAAATTGTTCCATGCACCCTATATTTTTAAACTACATTCACGACGAATCAAGTCAGTCATGCCGGCATCTAATATGGCGAACTGTTTGTTGGCTCCTTGCTTTACATAAATCACTTTGCTGATAAGGCTGCCGCACTGTCCTACTACGGCACGTCCCAGTTCAAAATGTAAAGTTTGCTGGGGGCGCAGTTTCAGATGCTTGTGATAAGTGGCAAAGTATTCCGTGAAGTTGGGGATGGCTTGACGGTTGGGGTGTGCATAATCAATTCCTAAACCGCCGCCTACATTGATATGTTCTACTATGATTTGGCGGGCATAGAGTTTTTCCTGTAGTTCGTTTACACGGTTGCACAAGGCTACAAAATCACCCATATCCAAAATCTGAGAACCGATGTGGAAATGTAAGCCTACAAATTTTACATGAGGCAATGTTCCGGCCATATCGATCACTTTGTCCATATCTTCCATGCTGATACCGAATTTGTTCTCTGCTAGTCCGGTGGTGATATTTGCATGGGTATGCGCACCTACATTCGGATTGATACGGAAAGCTACACGGGCTGTTTTGCCTTTGGCGGAAGCTAGTTCATTAATGATTTCCAGTTCGGGTACGGACTCTACATTGAAGCAGAAAATATCATAATCCAGACCCAGATTGATTTCCCAGTCTGTCTTACCTACACCTGCATAGACTATTTTGTTTGTCGGGAATCCGGCCTTAATGGCTGCGCGGATTTCTCCGCCACTTACACAGTCGGCTCCCAGACCGCTTTCGCGGATAATTGTCAGGACTTTGTGGTTAGCATTGGCCTTCACGGCGTAATGCACGCAGAAATTATTGTATTTGCCTGCTTCTTTATTGATGCATGACAAGGTTTCTCGCAGCACATTGACATCGTAATAGTAAAAGGGAGTTTCCAACTCTCTGAACTTGTTTACGGGGAATGTTCCTTTCATATTGTATTTTGTTTTTATGAGCAAGGGCGAATTAAATTCGCCCGAAAACACCAACTTTATAAAGTGAGATGTATTCGGGCGGATTGAATCCGCCCCTACAGTAGAAATTATTTATTGTTGAATAAATGATCGCTTAATGACTGCAATGCTTTCTTCTTGTCTTCTTCACGAATCAGGAAAGAAATATTGTAGTTGCTACCGCCGAATGAAATCATACGTACCGGTATGTCGCGCATGGCGTCCAACGCTTTGGCTTCAAAGCCTACATTTTCCCATTCCAGGTCACCGACTACACAGATGATACACATGTCCTGATCTACGGTTACTGTACCATATTTCTTCAAGTCGTCCAGAATTTCATTCAGATGTTTGGTGTTATCAATGGATACGGAAACGCCAACCTCTGAAGTGCAGATCATGTCGATAGAGGTCTGATAGCTTTCGAAGATTTCGAATACTTTGCGCAAGAAGCCGTGGGCCAGTAACATACGGCTTGATTTGATCTTGATGGCAGTGATATTGTCTTTGGCTGCAACTGCCTTGATTTTGCCTTTTTCCGTATCATTGGAAATCAAAGTTCCCGGGGCTGTAGGTTCCATTGTATTAAGCAGACGGACGGGAATATTGGCATATTTGGCAGGCTGTACGCAAGTAGGGTGCAGAATCTTCGCACCAAAGTAGGCCAATTCGGCAGCTTCTTCGAAGTGCAGGTGACGTACGGGAGAAGTCTTGTCTACGATACGCGGGTCATTATTGTGCATACCGTCGATATCTGTCCATATCTGGATTTCAGAAGCATTTACAGCGGCACCGATCAGTGATGCGGTATAGTCGCTTCCGCCACGTTGCAGATTATCTATCTCGCCGTAGGCGTTACGGCAGATAAAACCTTGTGTGATATAAATTTCAGCGTCCGGATGTATTTCTAGCTGTGCGGCCAGTTTTTCTTTGATATATACAGGGTCGGGCTCCGAGTTCTTGTCCGTGCGCATGAATTCCAATGCCGGAAGTAAGATGGCGTTGACCCCTTGTTCCTGCAAATAGTTGGTAACCATGTTGGTAGAGATCAACTCGCCTTGTGCCAGGATTACTTTTTCTTCGAACAGTGTGAAAATATCTTTTGTATACGAACGAATATAATCGAACTGTGCTTTTATAAATTCCTGTGTTTTCTGCTTATACTCGTCAGTAGAATAAAGTTCATTAACATGCTGTTTATATTTAGCCTCCAGTCTGTTAATGATTTCATTCGCACCTTCGGGATTTTTCTTATACAGATAATCCGAAATTTCAACCAACGTGTTTGTTGTTCCAGACATGGCTGAAAGTACAACAATCTTCTGTTCACCGTCGGTAATTAATTTGGCTACTTCTTTCATTCTTTGTGCAGAACCTACCGAAGTACCTCCAAACTTTAAAACTTTCATTTTTCGTTTCGTATTTTAATTGTTCCTATATTGATAATTAGCGTGCAAATATACAAATAAGACTGCAAAAATCAGCATTTTAGCGATGATATTTATCATTCATCTACTTATTCTGCCGTTTCTTGGGGTGCAACTGTCGTTTTTTCTCCTTTTTCGGTCTCATTTTGACTTCTTTCCATCCGGCTGTATTCGTGAGTCACTTCTTTGATATGATGATTCTCAAAACGGTAGACAACTCCCGGATATTCCGACAAGAGATGCAGATTATGGGTGGTCATCATGATGGCGGAGCCTGTAGCACAAATGGATTTCAGAAGTTCTACAATTTTGCGCCCTGTTTCCGTGTCCAGGTTACCCGTCGGCTCATCGGCCAGAATAATGTCCGGCCGGTTTAGGATGGCACGGGCGATAACAATGCGTTGTTGTTCGCCACCCGATAGTTCGTTGGGCATTTTGTATCCTTTACCGGTCATTCCCACTTGGTCCAGTACTTCTTCAATGCGTGCTTTGATGGTTGCTTTGTTTGTCCATCCGGTGGCGCGCAATACAAAACTGAGGTTAGCGTGTACGGTGCGGTCTGTCAGTAACTGAAAATCTTGAAAGACAATGCCTAAACGGCGGCGCAGTTCGGGAATATGCTTCCGCTTGATGTTAGTCATGTTGTAGCCTAGCACCTCGGCTTCTCCTGACTGTATATCCAGCTCACCGTAAATTGTTTTCAGTAATGAGGTCTTTCCGGAACCGACTTTCCCAATGAGGTAAACAAATTCACCCTTGTTCAGTTCCAGGTTTACATCTTCCAATACGCCTAATTCTTGTTGGTTGATATATACGTTTTTATATCGAATGAGAGCTTCGTCCATCATTTTAGTGTTTTTTCCACGTAGCGCTATGACGTTCTTTCAATTCACGGGCAAGGTCCTCGATGCGATAGCCTTTTGAGGTGAGCAGTACAATCATGTGGTATATCAGATCGGCTCCTTCGTAGATAAGGCGTTCGTCGGTTCCGTTACAAGCTTCGATAACCGTTTCCACGGCTTCTTCACCTACTTTCTGTGCCATTTTGTTGATACCGGATTCGAACAGGCTGGTGGTGTAAGAGCCTGCGGGCATTTCCTCATGACGTTTGTCAATGAAATCTTGTAATTCCTTTAGGAACATGATGTCTTCTTTGTTTTCTTCTCCCCAGCAAGTATCTGTTCCGGTGTGACATACAGGACCTGCCGGATTTACTTTGATCAGCAGGGTATCCTTGTCACAGTCTTCTTTTATAGAAACAACATTCAGGAAATTCCCGCTTTCTTCACCTTTTGTCCACAGGCGGTTCTTGGTACGGCTGAAGAAAGTTACTTTACCAGTTTCCATTGTTTTTCGGTATGCTTCTTCATTCATAAACCCTAACATCAGTACTTTGTTGGTGCTGTTGTCTTGTATGATGGCGGGGATCAACCCGTTCATTTTTTCAAAATTCAAATCCATTTTTCTATATTTTTATTGTTATATTATCGGTGTTGTATAGAACTTGTTTAAAATTTCATCAGCATCGTCATTCAGAGTGGAATGAGGACCTGAAGGTCGTTTGCCAGTCTTTCACCCTGTCTGGGATGGTAATGGAAACAGATTTAGATGCAATTAAAAACAGAGTTATAACCTCACATTAATTCCTTGCTCGCAAAGATACTGTTTTAATTCGGGAATTTTAATCTCTCCGAAATGAAAAACGCTGGCTGCTAATGCTGCATCTGCTTTCCCTTTTGCAAATGTATCGCGGAAATGTTCCATGCATCCGGCGCCTCCAGATGCGATGACGGGAATTGTCAGTAAATCGGCCAGGGTGGAGAGGGCTTCGTTGGCATATCCGTTTTTCACTCCGTCATGGTTCATGCTCGTGAAGAGAATTTCTCCGGCCCCGCGGTTGTTCACTTCTTTAGTCCAGTCAAACAGATCCTTGTCAGTTTCAATACGTCCACCATTCAGGTAGCATTTCCAGCCTTTTTCCGTTTGCTTGGCGTCTACTGCCAACACACAAACCTGCGAACCGAAATGTTTGGCAATCTTGTCAACCAAATCCGGATTACGGATGGCTGATGAATTGATAGAAATCTTATCGGCGCCGGCATTCAGCAGGCGGTCGACATCATTCAATTCGTTGATCCCTCCCCCTACGGTAAATGGAATGTTGATATTGGCAGCAATCCGCTTTACCAGTTCCGTGAAAGTCTTACGCCCCTCATGACTCGCAGTAATATCCAGAAAAACAAGTTCATCTGCTCCTTGTTCACTATAAGCGCGGCCTAACTCTACCGGATCACCGGCCTGGCGCAAATTGACAAAATTCGTTCCTTTCACGGTTTGTCCGTCTTTTATATCCAGACAAGGTACTATTCTTTTTGCTAACACAATCCTACTTTTATTTTTGTTCAACAATTTGAAAATTCCTGAAGTTTAAGTCTTATTTTCAATACAAAAGATTCTCAAGTCTTCGGGTGAATGTCCTTCGTAAATGCCGAAAACAACAGCCGGGACACCGGCTATTTCAAGGTCAATAATATCATGTATACACTTACCCCGCCGCTGGCCATTAGATAGAGATCGGGGAATTCTTTCCAGCATTTTCTTTGTACAAGTTCAATAGAAGGGTCCTTTCAGCATCCCGTCGCAACTGATGTCCGTGCAGATCACTTTCGGACACCTTTATTTATATAGTCTTTCGAGGAACGGAAAAAGTTCACAGGCGCTTTCGTCTTTCCAACCGTTTACGGCTATCTTATGATCTTTTACGTCTGCTCCCAATATAATCTTCTCACTGCCATATATTTCCAGCCAATGACAGAATAATTCCGGGTCTTTCACTGCAATACTTCCCCGGTCACCATCTGAGCACCGCTCTCAAAAGCAATTTTCAAATCTTCATCACTCTTTACTCCGCCGCCAAAATCTATTATTAAGGAAGTACGCGTAGCGATCTGTTCCAATACCCGATGGTTGACTACATGGTGAGAAGCAGCACCGTCCAGGTCTACCACATGAAGCCTGCGAACTCCGTTCGCTTCGAACTCCTTTGCAACTTCCACCGGATTCTCATTATACACCTTTTTACTATCGTAATCTCCCTGGGAAAGGCGTACACACTTTCCGTCAATAATATCAATGGCTGGAATAATTTCTATCATCTGTCTATTTACAATTTTAATTTACGATTTACTATTTTATATTTATCAAATAGTTTATTATAAACGACAACCGAGTTTATTATAAACGATAGCGGAGTTTATTATAAACGGGTGCAACGTTTATTAGAGATCCAGAAAGTTCTTCAGAATCTTCTCTCCTGTCTTTCCGCTTTTCTCCGGATGGAATTGGGTAGCATAAAAGTTATCTTTATGGAGCGCAGCACTGAACGGGTGAATATAGTCAGTTGTAGCAGCAGTAAAGTCACAAACCGGCACATAGAAGCTATGCACAAAATAGACAAACTCCGGTTCGGTGAACCCCTCGAACAATTTGCTATTTGTTTTCCCAATTGTATTCCAACCCATGTGCGGAACTTTGTCTTCATGCTTCTGCGGAACAAAACGTTTCACGTCCACATCAAAGATATTCAAACAATCTACCCCTCCTTCTTCAGAATAACGGCACATCAACTGCATACCGAGACAAATTCCAAACACAGGCTGACGCAGATTCTTTATCAGTTCATCAGTCCCGTCGCCTTTAAATGATTCATGGTAGTTTCCGCCTCTCCTACTCCGGGAAACATTACTTTATCGGCCGACTGAGGAGTTCTTCTTTATCAGCAGTAATCACTGCTTCCATCTCCTAACCTCTTCAAAGCGTAATCCACAGAACGGATATTTCCGGCATTGTATTTTACAACTGCTACTTTCATCAACTAAATATTACTGTTTTATTTTTATAAGCCAGAATCTTACGTTCGATGTGCTTTTGTACCGCACGCGAAAGAACGATTTTTTCCAGATCCTTTCCTTTATTTACAAGATCTTCTATAGAATCTTTGTGAGTAATACGCACTACATCCTGTTCGATGATCGGTCCTGCATCCAACTCCGTAGTTACATAATGACTAGTTGCACCAATAATCTTCACACCACGCTCAAATGCTGCATGATAAGGTTTCGCTCCCACAAATGCAGGAAGGAAAGAGTGATGAATATTGATAATCTTATTCGGATAAGCTTCAATCATCTGTTCGGAAATCACCTGCATATAGCGTGCCAGTACAATGAAATTGATGTTATGTTGTTCCAACAGCTCCATTTCTGCTTTTTCCTGTTCCATTTTGTTCTCTTTGGTAATAGGGAACAGATAGAAAGGTATACCGAAGCGTTCTGCTACATGCTGCAGATCGGGATGGTTACTTATAATCAGCGGAATTTCCACATTCCATTCTCCGGCAGTGTAGCGTGCCAGCATATCGAACAGGCAATGGGACAGTTTGGAAACAAATATGGCCATTTTGGGTTTTACATCCGAGAAATAAAGACGGAATTTCATTTCATATTTTTGGGCATACAATGTTTCAAAATAATCTTCTATTTTATCTTTAGGAATAAAGAAATCCTTTATTTCCCATTCTATACGCATGAAGAATATGTTTTCCACATGGTCCACATACTGGTCTAAGTAAACAATATTACCTCTGTTAATTGTAATAAAATCTGTGACTTCCGCAAGGATTCCCGGTTTATCGGGACAGTGCAATAACAGTTTGGCTGTAGTCATCATTCTTTCTACTAATTAACGATTTAGGCAGATTATTTTAATCTAATTTTAGTCCGCAAAAATAACGATTTATTGCAAATACGAATTATTCAAGCAGAAAGTTGATATAAAAACGGTGATTTAAGATAATAAAATATCGTAAGTTATTTTAGGATGGGAATGGTAAATTTTTTCGGAGTGAATATTTTTTGAATGGTTTTTGCCAAAATGCAATTGTCAGACTAAAATAATGCGATACCTTTCATTATCCGAGAGAAAAAAAACGGAATATTTTTTTTATTACAAAAGTAGCTCAAAATGAGACACTAAGCATTTTTCTTGTTTTTTCTTGCTTTTCTCAAAGGTTTACAAAAAACAACTACCTTTGCACCCGCAATCGAGAGAGATGCAGTATAAGAAATAGGAATTCTGGTGCGTTAGTTCAGTTGGTTAGAATGCCTGCCTGTCACGCAGGAGGTCACGAGTTCGAGTCTCGTACGCACCGCAAAAGTCTTTTTCGATTTATTAAAATTATTGGTGCGTTAGTTCAGTTGGTTATTGCATTGAGCGATACAATTTAGTCGCCAATTCATTGTTTTTTAAATCGCTATTCTTTTATACAATCTTAAAAATAGTACATTGAGACTATAAAAGCTCTGTCACTCAATTTCTCTTATGTACTATGAGTTTTATTCTACGATAAAGCTCTCCGATTTGAAATTACTATAAAACCTACCGGAAGTTGCCGTAAATTTCAATACACAATAGTCGGGATCGGTGACTCCCTCGGGATAATACATTATATCGCCTTCCTGCCATATCATCTCTTTACTGACACTATCAACCAACACTTCCATGGTACCGCGCAACATTACTCCCCGAAAGAAGCGGTTATCACAAAAGTAAATACAGGCATGACTGTTCTTCCCGTATTGCGCCACACGCATGGATGAAGTATTCGTTGTCAGATAAATCGTTTTTATCCCTTCCCTTTTCCGGGGTTGCAACATGGCTTTGATATTGGGAAATCCTTCGCTGTCTATGGAACCGATAAAGGCTGTTTTCTGCTTGTCAATCATGGTTCCCACCGTTTTTCTACATCTCTCATCATTTAATAATTTAATTGGTTATTATTTGATGCAAAAGTAAGGATATTGAGCAGAGCCGATGCAATAAAAAGAAAGGGGGAAATAGTACTTTTTACGGTTTATACTTTTTACGATAAAGTAACGGAGTTTCTCCCGTATGCTGCCGGAAGCTACGGATAAAATAAGAAACCGTTGAAAAATGAAGCTCAAACGCAATATCCGATATCGGAGCGTCTGTATAAGCAAGTAATCTCTTAGCCTCATCTATCACTTTATTCTGAATGTATTGTTTCGCACTAACCCCCATTACCGACGTTATGATTTCATTCAGGTAATTGGGAGTGATGCAAAGTTTATCCGCATAAAACTGAACGGAATGTTGTTCCTTCAAATGGGTTCCGACCAAATGGATGAATCTGTCTATATGAGTATTATTGATTTCTTTATCTGTGGGGATTTCTTCGTTTGAAACCGCCTTCTGATACGCCCGCTCCAACAGCATTAGAACTTCATACAGCAATGCCCTCAAAACATGCACGTCATTATCATTCTGTTTGTAAGAGTCAATCTCCGTTTTGATATTGTGTAATACTTGAAGGACACGTGTATAAAGTTCGTCTGGAAGATGCAGTTTGGCTGATGTCTTTTCCGGTTTGAAAAACGCAAGATGCCGGACAAACATGGAATCTCTAAGGAGGGAAGATAAAAACTCATCCTCAAAAATCAAGGCATATCCATTTGTTATATGACGCGTATCCCAGTTCCGAATCTCTCCCGCCTTAGAAAAAAACACATCTTGAGGGAAAGCTTCATAAGTACGGTTGTCAATGGAAAAGCTCCCCTCTCCTTCCGTTATAAAAGTAATGTCATAATAAGTCAATGTATGGACGGAACTTTCAGCCAGGAACTTCTTCACATATTTCAGTTCGACGACATCAATCAAAAGTTCACTGCCATACTTATTCTTGTGAAAAGTATATCGGGGTATCGAGTTTTTCATTATGAAGTACAAAAATAATATTCCTTATCAAATAATCCAAGGCTTTTCCACTTTAGAGAGAAATGGAAACAATAATAGACTATCTGATAAGGAATATCTTTAAAAGTATAGATAACTAAACGCTTTCTTATTTCTGACTTCCCGCCAAATACTCAAAACAGAGTTTCTTCAAATAAGCCTCCATACAAATTGATTTTAGTTAATATATGTCACTTAGAAAACACTTAATTCGATATAGCAGGCATCGCAGTGCCTTTCGAGTACATTCTCTTTTGGTTATATCGCAAATACCAAATACAAATCAACAACGAAGCCACCGTCGACAAGGGCGGAGCAAAGCCCATGAGGAACAGCGAGGAACTGTCTATCTGACTGAACCAGTACGACAACGGAATACGGAACAGGAAAGTCGCTATCAGACTGTGAATCATCGGGAACAATGAATTTCCCTGTCCGCTGAAGTAAGAGTTTATACAGAACACAAAACTTACAACGATACAGTCGATACTATATCCCCGCAGATACTCCGCCGCCATTGATACCACCGCCACATCTTTGGAAAAGAATGCGGTAAGCGTCTCCGGCAGGAATTGGGAATACACACAAACCGATACACCGAAAACAAAGGGCAATCCCAATGCCCGAAGCCAGGCATTTGTTCATCCGCTGTATCAGTCCCGCACCGTAATTCTGTGCCGTCATGGTTGCCACTGCCGACGATATCGCCATTGGCGGCAGCATCGCAAAGACGATGATTTTCTCCACAACACCCAAAGACGCCGATGCGATGACTCCCATTTGGTTGACAATGACCGTTATAATCAAGAATGAAATATTGATTAACGCGTCCTGCAATGCAATGGGTGCTCCCAGCACCATAATCTTTTGGATAAGTTCTTGTTAAGCCGGATATCTTTCCGAGTAAACTCGAAATGGAATCCATGCCCGTGCAAGAACCAAAGCGAAATAACAAAACTGCCCCCTGTGCTGTTATTGTAGCCAATGCGGCTCCCGTAGCCCCAAATGGAAATAGCCGACCAAAATAAAGTCAAGGACAATATTAATCACGCACGCCAATCCTACAAAATAAAGCGGTGTTTTGGAGTCGCCCAGTCCACGCAGGATACCACACACTACGTTGTACCCAATAATGAATAAAATACCTGTCGAGCATACCAGAATATAACTTTTCGTATCAGCCATTGCTTCCGCAGGCGTATGCATCAGTTCGGCTATCTGCCCGTGAAACACGACCATGACTAAAGTCAGCAAAACACCTACGATTGAAAACAGCCACACGGAAGAACCGATTGTAGAAGCTACTTTCCGATCATCTTTTGCTCCGGTGGCGATAGCAATCAGCACGGTTGTCCCCGTTGTAATGCCAAGGATGATACCTGTAATCGTCTGCATCACCTGGCTGCCGATAGCTACAGCCGCCACACTGGCAGAATCATCGTATTGCCCCACAACAAACAAGTCGGCCCCACCATAAAGTGCCTGAAGCACATTGGCAATAAGGAAAGGCACTGCAAATTGCAGCAATACTTTCGGAACGCTCCCCTGTGTCAAATTCAACTCTTTTCATAGTTTCTTCGATACTTTACCTCTTATCTTAAATTGTTACAATAAAAAATAGTGCCGGACAAGCGAATGATTTGCACCATTCATCTTATCCGGCACTATAATTATCTATTATAGCACCCTCCGATGAGGATTTTTTATGCCTGCCCCTGTTTTCGGGCTGCAAATATGGGCTTTGTTTTCATAACTACCAAATTATAATCGATAATTATTTTTTTATGATACCATAAGGTATCAATGTGATACCAATTTCAAACCAACGATGGAGCAAATCAATGTGAAGATAAAGAACAACCGTCCCACACTTGCCGGTTCTTTAAAGAAAAAGATACCGATCAACACAGTGCCTGCCGCACCGATACCGGTCCATATAGCATAAGCCGACCAACCGGCAATGTCTTGGTCACCTTTATCAGAAGCAGCATACTCACACATAAGGATACCAAGAGTACGAATGACCACACATATTTTCCATTCCGAATACCCTGTTTATCTTTCCCAGGCAGAAAGTAAACACCAGCTCAAGGCAACCTGCCAAAATCAAAAGAATCCAATTCATAACATTTTTTTATTTGCAAAGGTCATGAATTTCCGACGCCCTCTATTTTACATTTGTAAAAAAGGGATTTTACATTTGATAAAAAATCATCTTATCTTCGCCCTTATTCTGCTCAGACTAACTTGGGAGATTCCCAGATAGGAAGCGATAATACCTAATGGTACACGTTGAAGTATATCGGGGTAATCAGCAATCAAATCCTGATAGCGTTCCAATGAGGTCTTGAACTGCCGTGATATAAATAGCTGTTCTGATTTGATACACTCCCTTTCGGCAAACTTCCGCCCCCAGTTGGCTATATGTATATCCGCCAGATAAAGGTCGTGCAGTTTATCGACACTCAGTTCATACAGGGCGCTGTCTTCCAAAAGTTCAATATTCTCATATCCCGCCTGATTATCATAGAGAGTTTGCAACGGGAAAATAGCATCTCCCTCCTTCCCGAACCAGAATGTAACTTTCTTGTCCGATTTATAGGTATATGCATGCAACATTCCTTTCTTCATCAGATAGAATTTGGAACTTTTACGGTTTGCCAGAAACAGGTGGAAACCTTTAGGATAGGTTACTTCCGGTGTTTCATTCAATAGGGCTTCCTTGGATGCAAGCGGCAGTTTGTAAATATTATCAATGATGTCATAGATGTCCATATCCATAGATTCTTTATTTCATTTGTTTGGCAACTCTGTTCAGAATGGAACGCATGATCGTTTTATGGAAAGGACGAATAAAGAAGAAGTAGAATCGTCAATACTTCGGGAGTAACCACTTTATCACTCACTATTGTTTTTGAAAAAAGAATCACAGTAATCCGCCGGAAGGTAATTGGTGATGAGACTTCCCTCACATATGTTGTTTTGTACTTTCATAACTTGATGCGTTTTTAGATAGCGTAGGCTGCGAAAATAATCACTTTAAATTGATATACAATAACTTTATCTGCTTTTCTATTCGCGGAAACGGAAGAAAGCAGGCAGGCGGTCGGGATTCAACGTGTAGCGGGCATGTTCTGTCAAAAACGGTTCGGAGTTCATCACTGCACAAGAATGGGGTACTGCCGACATCATTTCCCAATCCTTCTGCGAGTTGCCGACAATCAATACTTGCTCCAGAGGGAAAGCTAAAACTTTACATATATGAAGTACTCCTTTCTTTTTGCCGGCTTCCTTATGTACAACTGTGATAAGGGGTGGCTTATAAAATACCTGATAAGGTTTTGCTTTCAATCGGGAAAGAATGTTCTCCCTCTGTTCTTTCTCATAAACCAGCATGCTATACTTATAGACTTGGCCTTCATAGCTATGCGCCGTTATCTTTGCGGATTCCCCGTTTACATCCGGTAGTAATTCAACCGATAAACATCGGTTCCGCCCGTCATACAACAATAATCCACCGTCTGCAAATGCCCCACCTTTGAACAAACTGAAAAGAGTCTTACCTAATTTTCTCCGCGCCTGTTCCACTGATAAAAAGTAGCCAGATATAATGGGACAGATTGCGCCATATAGTGTAAGACATTGGCATAGTTTTCGGAACTTTTCCTTGTGCATCGGTCAATGTTCCGTCCACATCGAAAAAAAACGGCAGTAATCAAGGGCTTATCCGGTATCCGCCAAAATGTACCTTTGCCCATTATAGAATGCAAAGGATGATTAGTCAGATTACTGAAAGCAATGTAACAATCACAAACTTTCCGCTGACAAGAAAGCGAAGTGTCAGCTTTTGACTCCGATAAAGATTGCCTATCTTCACCTTACTTCTAGGACAGGCAAAGATATCCCCTTTCCAGTCAATGAAGCAAGCACTTCTTCCGCCTGAGCAATTCTCCCATTGAGCCGGAGCGTTTCGCAAATCATACTCGAAAAGATTATCCAGTTGAGTAAAAAAAACGAATATCTTCGTTGCTCAATGGAGACTTTAACCCCTGCATGGCATTAATAAACAGATAAATATCCGGTGAAAGAGTATTTCGCAAATCAGCAAGTATATTTTTTGCCAACGGGTTACCGACAGCTCCGGCACAAACCTGTATTCCTGCATTATGGAGCGTATGAAGTTGCCGGACAAATTTCTCTACTGAAGTCATTTCCGGATGAAAGCTAGCCCAAACTTTTATCTTATTTATCAATGCCGGAGCAGTCCGGAGTTCGTTCAGCCATTCATCGGCAGGAAAAAGAAAGATTAGTCTGACAGGAAATTCCGGTAACTTGCGGCAATGACGCAAGCTGTATGATTCCTTCCCTATAATAGCGATGTATGAGTGCTTCACCATAGGGAATGACAAATAGTTGCAAAGTCTCTCCTTCCCATTGCTCAATAGCGGTAATAAAACGACTCCATGCCTGCTTGTCCCGCATTTTAGATGCAGGATGAGACTTCTTGCCGAAAGGACAATAAGAACAAGTGTAATTACAACCATTCAATTTGCTCCGATAGTATATACGTCGGACGGAAAGTAAAGAACCCTCGTTTGTCATTTCATTCAAATATCATTTAAACTTCACTCAATTTTCATTCAATAGGAATAAGTCTCCATTAATTGCCTGATTCCCGGAGTGATAAATAGCTGACCGATATAATCGGAATAACTAAGTCCTTCGGGAGTCAGCCGGATACGTTCAGGAGTTTTCCTCTATCCAGTACTGTTCCGCCAATTGGCGGAACAACGGGAGTCCCTATCAAGCGGCTCTCCAAAACGCCGAGTATATTCAGCCTTGTCAATCCCCATATAGTACATCAGATTCTTGATGATAAAACGTTGTTGTTGTTCCTTTGCAGAAAGGATAAATCCGTTACGGGCTACGGTGAAATCAGTGGTTGCCATATATTCGTCTATCTCGCGGGCAATGCATTGCTGACAGACTGTATACCGGGTGGCATAGTGTAAATCACCCAAATAGCTGCGTCCACCCGACCCACACGAAAGCATTACTTCATCGCCACATGAGACTTCCGCGTCAGTGGACGGATGATGAATGAAACGCCGCATGGATGTTTGCAGAAAGCCTTTTGCTTGCAATAACTTGCAAGCGGCACGATACATTCGAAAACAGACATCATCTGGTTCCCGTTCGGTAATACCTGTACCCTGACGTACATATAGCGGATAAATAAACAGTTCGTTCGGCTGGAACCGGGCGCTTCTTCTAGTGAATAGAGGAAACTTTCTACCGTCTGTCCCTTAATACCATAAATCAAGTCGATATTGAAATAGGGAAAATCCATTTGGCGGATATCGTCTAATGCTTGATAAATAGTGTTTTGCCGGGGACGCCTTTTGATAGCTTTCAGTTCTTCATCTTGAAAACTCTGTATGCCGATACTTACGCGAGATACTCCCGCCTTTTTCAAGACATTGAGACGCGGACGATCTGCATATTCCGGTGAAGTCTCTACGGAAGTAAAGGCATGGGACGGATGCACGCCGAACAAAGCGGCGGTAGCCATTAGTTGTTCCAGTTGCGGAACAGTCAGTAGCAACGGAGTACCGCCACCGATGGCAAAGCTATCAAACGTCAGTCCGGCAGTGAGCGGTGAGAGTTGTTGCGCCTGTCTGTGAAGGGTGTCCAGATAAGTGGCGATATATTCTGTACGGTTCGTTTGCAAAGAGAATAAGTTGCAGTATCCGCATTTATGGCTACAAAAGGGATATGAAAGTAGAGTGACGCCTTTCTGCCTTGCAGTTGCTCCAAATATGGGAGCAACGAAACCGGAGCAGGAAAAGGACGGTACGCCGTTTTATGCGGATAACTATACATATAGTCTACATATCGGGATAGAGGTTGATTCATTGTTTCGTCAGGATAAAGTGTTTGTAAGGAACCGTGTAGACTGTTTCGTGGGATATGCAGTGATATTCGTAGCCGTCTTCACCATAGCAGGTGCCGTGGTCGGAAAGGGCAATCACCAGTGTGTCGGCACGCTTCTGAAAAACTTCAAACAAACGGGGCAACTGACTGTCGATATATCTCAATGCCGCCGCGTGTGATTCCTTATCGTCTTTCGTTTTACCTTTCACATAGTGACAGTTCGGGTAATGGATAGCGGAAAAGTTGATATACATGAATATACGTTTGTCCGCAGAGTAATTCTCCAGTTTCTTCAAGGCAAAATCAATCTGCTTCTCCGTACTGTCAGGAGCCGTACAGCCAAAGGTCGGCAACCAGTAGCTTTTCGTAAAATAACTGGGAAACACACGTCCCAGTTCATTGCGTTTGCTGAAGAAATTCACGCCGCCTATGCAGATTGTCTCATATCCCTTATTGGCAAGGCTCTGCACGAAAGTAGCTTCCGTAAAGGGATAACTGCCTTTGGGCGGGATACGCCCCGTCCCTGCCTGCACGGGGAAAAACAGCCATTTACGGCTACGCAAGGAATGAGGCTCTGCCGGTGAAGGGAGAAAGCCTGCAAAAATGGCAAAATGAGAGGGGTAAGTAAAATTTCCCGGCGCGTGCCTTTTCTCCCACAAACCGCCGTGACTGTTCAAAACCGGTGTCCCGCCGGCGGCTTCTTCCGCTTTACTCACATCGTAGCGCAACGTATCGAAGCAAAGCATAAGTATATCATGTGTCCCTACCACCCGGTTCATATCCATATCAGGACACTGGTTTTGTTCTCCAGCGGGCAGTTCATCTATCTGCATGGTCATATTTCTTTTTTATTGTTCTTATCTGTCGGGTATAAATAGAATTGTGAGCGTACATATCCTGGTAAATGTGGTCGCCTTGTCCGTTGACCTCAATAATATAAGGAGTATCCGTTCCTCTTTCTATCAGTACATCTACTCCGCCATATCGCAAACCCAGTGTGCGGACGGCTTTCCTGCATAAGAGGTAAATCCGTTGACGGACATCTTCTGACAAGGGAAGTTCGCTCCACAGGCGTGCGTTGTTGTTCAGGTGCAGATTGGTTATACCCCCTTGCTACATCTGACTACCACATAGTCAATCTCTTCCTCTCCAGATACTACCCGAAGGTCATAATTCTCTCCCTGCAACTGCTCCTTAGGTATCCATTCTTCCAAAATAGCCCCAGTATGCATGACCGCTTCCGCCAATGGAAGAATATCTTGCTCCTTAGTCAGACGATGAATACGTTTTGTATTATGAATGACTCTGTCCACTTTCTGCAAGGTAGTATAAACCACCCATTTCTTCTGACGCGGCTGATAGCGGATTGCCATAATGCCACCTGCTCCCGAACCATAACGTGGTTTCAGAAAACACCCCCTGCTACAACCGGAAAGAGCTTGCGCCAGTTCATCGAAAGAATGTGGAGTATCCAACATCGGAGTTACATTCAGATCATTGGCTGATAAAATCCGTTTGGCTTCCTTTTTATCAAGAGCCTGCAATAATGCATGAGGCGGATTCAAGAAATGCACATCGTCAGGCAGTGCCGTCTCGTCCAACCGCTGTAATATCGTTTTGTATTCGTCATTAAACAGGGTATATTTCAGAAAATCCGTTTCGCAGCTTACCCACGGTTCCAGTTTAACAACTGCCTGCCGCAATGTTGGCAGGCAATTGAACAATTCTTCGTAAGTCATAAAGCGGACTCCCGTCTGCAAGCTCCTGCCAGCTTCAACAAAGTATTCGATGCGTTTGGACGGAGAGTTGCTGACAACGATTATCTGCATTTCCCCTACTCCGTAATCATCGGGTAATACCACATTTCACCGTCGTCCTCATCAGCTTCTTCCGATTCTGCAATGTCAATCTTCATCGGAAGTTCCTGCAACTTCTTCTTCATACCCTTGCTCAAATAATTGTAGCGCATATTAATAAACTTCAAATGGGCAATCTTGTCCATATTGTCCAGCAAAGTTGGGCACCTTCATCTTTGAGGACACCTGCCGAAATATCCATTGTCTCCAATTGAGGAAGGATATCCGACTCCAGGAACATTTTTACAATCTCATCCTGTTCTTCCGAGTTCACGATGCCAAGATAAGTCAATTTCGGGAAACGCGTCTTAGAGAAAAAGCGGACGGAATATCTCAATATCAGCTTCAAAGCCGTAGTCTTCCACGCCGACATACAGAACCAGTTTTTCCAGATTCGGAAAATCGGACGCCAGAATATCCTCTACGACTTCCGTAGGAAGACCGCCACTGATAATCTCCAGTGAACGCAATTCCGGACGTGAGGTTTGCCCCAGGCGCAGGCAATTCGTACCTTTTATTTTCAAGTCTTTCAATTTGGGCATAGCGTTGAGCAACGGGCTGAGGTCTGCCTGTTCAATCCAGGAGATCTCCTGTTCTTCCTGATCGATATCTCCCCAAAACAAGCCTTCAATGTGTGCAAATTTATCTTTATTTTCGAGTATTCCTTTCAGTAAATCGGAGCAATCTTCACCTTCATAGTCCCAACAACCGATAGTGATTTGTTTATATTCGGGCAGATGCTTGTCTTTCAGAATCTTATCCAATAGCCGGACATCGTTTTCGTATTCATCATAACTCAAAGTGTATTTCTTGGCTTCCACTTTCATCTCGCGTGCCGTTTCCTCTGCTGTTTCCACATAGCCTTTCTTTGTTTTCTCCGCAATAAGTTTATCGGCAGCTTTTTCGGCTTCTTCAGCAGTCAGTAGTTTTTTGACTTGTGTCTGACCGTCTGTTCCCAATTTGCCATAGTTAACGGTTACGTCTGTTCCAACTACATCTATACTCCAGAATTTCTGTGACTTAAAGTCTTGAAATACGAATACTCTTTTCATAATACTTTTTTAATGGTTGATATTTGCCCATTCAAAGAGCAAGAACGCATGAACGACGTCTGCAAAAATAATTATTTTTCGCCACGTACAAAGCAATCGTACACTAAACTTTCAAAACTAGAAGATACAAACAAGAAGGGCTGCCCCTGTTTTCCGGAGCAGCCCTTACTATTCAGTTTCTATACTTCTGTATTAATCTTCAATAGTACATATACTTACTCGGTTCCAATCCGGTTCGGTAAACATGTCACCTACTCCCTGACCTTCGGCAGTGATACGGGAAGCGTTAATCTTGTATTTATTGACCAGGATAGTCTTGACAGCTTCCGCACGTGCGGCAGCTATTCTAGCATTGACTTCCACACTTCCTTCCGGAGAAGCGTATCCTTTGATAATCACTTTTGAATCAGGATATTTCTTCATGTAGGAAGCTACACGTTCCACATTCGGCAACTGTGACGCGTCTACTGATGAACGACCTTGTCTGAAAGTAATGATAGATTCCGGAACGCGAGCGGTCTTGACTACTGTTTCAACAGGAACTACCTTTGTACGACATTCTTCCAAGTCTTTCTGCAAGCCGTTGATTTGCCGGTTGGCAGTGTTCAACTCACCGTCCTTATTGTTCACTTCAGAACGAAGAGCATTGATTGAAGAGTTCAGCCCGTCGATTTCCACCTGGTTGTAGACTTTTACTTTGGTGAAATAATGGTTTCCGGTACTTGTCTTGAAGTGATAAGTCAATCCTGCAGTCAGTTCAAACGCTGCATTATTCGCATTGAAACGGCTCTTTGTTTCGGGAAAGCTACCTTGCATATCATATACGATAGCAGGTTTGATTCCCAATGTCCATGCTTTCGTTTCACCAAGATTGAAATTGAAGTTCAATCCGAAACGGGTAGACCATGAGTTCTGATCTCCGTCACCATTTACATAATAATGCAACCAGCCCATTCCGGCTACTGCTTCTACTTCAAACAAACGAGGCTCGCCTTGATAACTTGCAAACAGGTTCATCAAATTGACTTTACCCAATAAACTGACATCCGAAGCATCGAAGGCCGTTTTACTCGGAGTGGTGTTGATATATCCCATTCCCTGGAATCCCAAACCAAAGATAGGAGTCAATTGTTTTGAGAACCCTACTCCAAAACCGGGACGCATACTCTTAAAGAAAGCGCTATGAGTAAGAGGAGTGATTGCTCCCTGCATTTACTTCAACAGACCAGTTGTCTGTGAACTTTGTACCTTCTACTACTGATTGGGCGTTTGCTGTAAATGCACCCAATACAAAAGCTAATAAAATAATAGATTTTTTCATAATCAAATGTTTTTAAACTGTGATGTTTTGCTTGCTAAATCATTAGAAATGTTTTATGTGTTCCATGTCTAATTCTTTAGTTTATAATCAAATTCGTTATTCACAGTAAACAACATATCATATAAAAGATTAGTTCACAGAATGAGACTCCAATTAACAACTATTTAATATTTGGGGACTCCTGCCAAAAAGTGGGAAATATGCATTCAAAGTCTATTTGTAAGATTTAATCGTCTGACTATAATGTCAATTATTATCACCACAAATGATAAAGTTCCCACCCTTAAGAAAAAAAGGTAATACAAAAAAGGCAACAACTTACTACTTGAACGTTGATTGAGTTATTAATAAATACTGCGACCGTTTATTATAAACGTCCCCTCCGTTTATTATAAACTTTAAAATCCGGATTTGCGAATTTAGCATCAATAATATGCAACAAAAAAGGCTGCAAACTCTGTAAAGTTTGCAACCTTTGGGGTATATCTGCCGTTCTATCCTTTAGTATAAGCTAAGGGGAATGAGCTAAGTTCGTTGTAATATTATACTATTTTCTATCCATTCTATACTCATATTTCAGTTATTCTTTCATCCATAATTCATTGATTTCATTCTTTTCCTGACTACAAATATACGAAATAAAAAAGCGTTTGTCAAGTCCCGGATAAGTTTTAATCGCCTGTCATCAGGAATGCTCTTTTTTACTTTTCCGGAATCACTTCATTCAGACAGGCTATGGCATTGAGTGTACGCGGATAGCCGATGTAGGGCAATAGTTGTGTGACGACAGCCAGCAACGTATCTTTATTATTCCCTACGTTGACATTTCCCTGTATGTGTCCTTTTACTTGTGACTCACAACCGCCTAAGGAAACAAGAATAGAGAACGTAACCAATTCACGTGTCTTCACATCCAGTCCGTTACGTGTCTGATAGTCTCCGAAACAGTTGGCAGAAAGATAACGCTGAATATGCTTTTGGTTTTCGGGAGCGTTTTTATGCATCTGATCTATCCGCTCACCAAAAATGGATTTCTGCAACCCCAGTCCTTTGTCGAAACGGGTTTCGGAAGAAACAACCGACTGTCCCTCTAAGGGAAGACGAACACCACGGGCCAATAATACATCATTAGTGATACCGATAAAATCCATCACTTTAGCCATACCTGCGTAGGCTACTGCCTGATAAAGGATCTCCTTTATTTCTATCGGAGTAATACCTGCATTAAGAGCGCTTTCAAGCATCATCCGGTATTCAGTCCGGGCCTGCGAGGCAATATTGGATGCCAATGTCACCATCAGGCGGGTTTTAGTATCCAAGTCACCATATTCCTGCACTTCTTTTGTAAAATTACTAAATATTCCGTCCAATTCGGGGTCGGTAGCTTTTAGTCCGGTTGCCACGTTGTCTTTTGTAGCTTCGGCATATTGTTGGTCGCTCACACGTTCCAGCCAAGTATTCTTGTTGGTCTGCGGATTGCATTCAATAGCCAAATGCGAAAACCAACTATCAGGAGCGGCACCGTGCCAATGTTCTACATCAGGTGCTATTTCAACGACGTCACCGGGAAGTAAACGACGCGCTGCTTTACCCCGTTCCTGATAATAGCCTACGCCTCCAACGGCTATCAGGAGTTGTCCGCCTGTATGGCTGTGCCAATTGTTTCGGCAACCAGGTTCAAAAGTAACATTGAACATAGGGACATTCAAGTCTTTGTTACCGGTCAGCGGCGCCAGCCAGGATTTTCCCGTAAAGTATTGTTCGAATCCTGCATTTTCCTTTCCTACCGGAAATGCGCTGAGGTTTTGAGGTACTTCTTCTTTTTCATATTCTGTGCATTTAATGAATTATATCCGAAAAACGTTATTAATGCAACTACTAAAGTAACAATTAATTTCTTCATGTTCATAGTCTAATTGTTTTAAAATTAATAACACAAAAATACGAAGTTATAGCCTTACAAGACTGATACAAATTACAGAAGTTAGTACCATTATTACAGATTTCCCGTCTTACCTATTCGAGCGATTCTGACTTTCCATATTACTTCTTTTTATTCGTATTTACAGGGAGTGAGAAGGAGGTACTCTCAATAAATTGACAATTATTTTATTATTTCAAAGCCCGCCTCAATCTGTTTAATCCTTCTATCAACTGCTGTCGCGGACAGGCGATATTAATACGGATAAATCCTTCACCAGCCTCTCCGTACAAGCTGCCTTCGTTTACCCAAAGTTTTCTTTCTCCAACAAGGTTTTCACTATCTCATCCGATGACTGATTCAGCACTGAACAGTCCACCCAAACCAGATAAGTGCCTTCCAACATCGACACTGGAAATTCAGAAAGATATTCAGCGAAGTATGCCCTCAAATAATTGTAATTGGCGAACAGGTATTGTTTCAGCTCTTCCAACCATTCCTCACTGTCGTTATAGGCTGCCATTAACGCTTCCACCCCGAACGGGTTCACATCACAAATTTCATTGACATTGATTGCTTTATCTATTTTCGTTCGTATATCCGTATCGGCAGAAATGATATTAGCAATCTGAAGCCCTGCCAGGTTAAAGGCTTTGCTGGGCGAGGTACAAGTGACGGAGTGCATCAGGAATTCTTGTGAGATAGAAGCAAAAAAGGAATATAGGTGTGTCCCGGAAAGACAAGTTCGCAATGGATTTCGTCTGCTACTACCCACACATTGTTTCGGATACAGATGTCACCGATGCGGGTAAGTTCCTGTTTTGTCCATACCCTTCCGGCAGGATTATGCGGGTTGCATAACAATAGAACCTTTACATTTGGGTCGGCAGCTTTTTTGTTCCAAATCCGCAAAATCTATCTGATAGGTTCCATTTCTATAAATCAGCGGATTGGCAATCATCTCGCATCCGTTATTGCGGATAGAGGAGAAAAACAGTTATATACAGGTGTCTGCACCATTACTTTATCTCCGGGCACTGTCAATGCTTTAATGACAGCAGATATTGCCGATACAACTCCCGTGGTATAAATAATCCATTCTTTTTCTATCTGCCAGTCATGCCGCCTTGCAAACCAGTTTGTCACCGCCGCGTAGTATGCATCCGGTACACGGACATATCCGAAAATACCATGTTCCACCCGTTTCCTCAATGCTTCCACAACAGGGGGAGCCGTACGGAAATCCATATCAGCTACCCACATCGGCAATACATCCGCATCTTCAGCCGAATCCCATTTATAAGAATTCGTTCCTCTGCGTGGAATAATTTCATCGAATTTATACTTCATATTTCAATTAAAACAGGTTAGATCATCCCAAAGTTTCAATTCACAATTCCCTGGTGCTTTGAGATTCTCGTCCAGAATGATTGTCCCGAAACTTTCGGCAATAATGCTTCCCGTGCGGGGATTCTTCACGCTGTGAACCGGGCTTTTAATCGTTGCTTTCACACTACTGTGTTCGAAAGCGAGGTCAGCATCTTCTGCCATCGTACAATTTTCCATCACCAGATCATGTGCATAGCAAAGCGGTTGAGTCCCCGAAATCCTGCAATTTACCAAACGTAAGTTTTTAGAATGCCATCCCAGATATTCTCCGTTCAACTCGGAATCATAGACTGTTACATTTTCCGTATCCCAGAAAGCGTCTTTCGAGTTGATGACTGCATTATGGATTTCCACGTTCTTACAATACTGGAACGAGTAGTTCCCATTTTGAGCGTAGTTTTGTATCTTAATATTCTCACTGTGTATAAAAAGGTAATCCGCTTTGTCTATCTGTACGTTCTTCAAATCTATATTACGGCAATACCAGAATGTTTCCAAAGCGTTGGGCAACTGTACGTTTTCGAGTTTTATCCCGTCCATTTCACGGAACATCTTCGGTGCTTCTACCAAGGTATCTGCCATTTGCAGACTTTGAGAGTACCATAGAGCAGCACGGGCTCCCTCTGTAAAGAGACAGTTTTTCACAATGAATCCGTTGGTATGCCAAAAAGGATATTTTCCTTCAAAGCGACAGTTGATTGCTATAATATTACTACATTCTTTCAATGCAGATTCACCGGCGTGAATTGTTACATCTTCCAGTTGAAGGTCGTGGGTCGCGAACAGAGGACGTTCGCCTCCATATTCTTTATTTCTTATTTGTTCCATTAGTTTATTCTTTAATCTGTTATTTCAAAAGTTACATTTACACTTCCTGTTATCACAAGAAAACTACTTATTTCTTCAGATACTCCTTGAAGAAAGATTCCAGCTTGTCAAATGGTATAAGGCTTACACGGTCGTAAAGGTCTACGTGTCCGGCGCCGGGTACTATATACAGTTCTTTAGGTTCGGCAGCCAGTCGATAGGCATCCTCGCTGAATTCACGCGAGTGGGCATTTTCTCCGGTAACGAAAAGCATGGGACGGGGCGAAATCGTTTCAATATCTGCGAAAGGATAGAAATTCATAAATTTCACGTTACTTGAAAGGGTTGGATGAGTTGTTGTCAAAGGAGTTGCTCCTTCTGGTGTGAATTCTCCTCTTTGTGTACGGTAGAATTCATAAAATTCACGTTCTATCGGGGCAGATTTTTCTGTCAGTTGATGTACAGTACCACCTGTGTATTTTGTTTCTCCACCCAGGAATTCAACATAACGCTGCTCTGCCGCTTCCGCCATAATTTGTTTCTCTGCTCCAGAGTCAATGCATGTTTCAATCCGTTACGGCTGGCAGTACCCATATTATACATGCTGATTGTTGCAATGGCTTTAAGGCGAGGGTCTATTTTCGCTGCACTGATAGCAAAACTTCCACTGCCGCAAATACCGATTACTCCAATCTGATTCCGGTCAACAAACGGACGGGTACCTAAAAAATCAACTGCGGCACTAAAGTCTTCCGCATAAACTTCCGGCAGAACAGCATTGCGCGGCTCGCCTTCACTCCCACCCCAAAAAAAGACAGGTCTATGGAGAGTGTTACAAAACCCCGTTCGGCCATTTTCGTTGCGTAAAGATTCGCGCTCTGTTCCTTGACAGCTCCCATTGGATGTCCGACAATGATTGCAGGGTATTTGTCCCCTTCTTTCATATTCTTAGGCAGAAACAAATTTCCGGCTACCTTCATTTTATACTGGTTGGAAAAAGAAACTTTCTCCACACTTACCAAATCACTTTTATAAAAGTTATCTGCATCTGTCTGTGCAGAAGAAAACTAGTTCCAAGCATCATCATAAATACAGTTGTTAATAATAAAATCCGTTTCATATCTCTTGATTTTTAATTATTAAAGAATTGATTATCTATTTTCTACGTTGCAAAAATAGGGTGAAATAAAGAGACTGTATGTAGATGAATTACTGACATTATTACCCGAATTACAGATTCTGTTTTTATCAATCTGCTATAATATCTATTCTAACCTATTTAAGGAATGAAGTAAGTATCAAAACCAGAGAAGCCAAAGTCAAACTTCCTGCTTTTGCGAACGCCAAGTTTATTAGGAGAAGTAACTAAAGAATCATTAAACAAAATAAGAAAAGTCGAAACTAAAAACCAATATATATATTATCTACTATTTTTATGTTTATCGTCAGTCCTATTTTCCAAGGTCGGTAATATAGGTAAAATAATCCGTAATCTATATACAAATCGAATCTAAAATCAGCAGTATCTTTGCAGTGTGATAAAAGCAATAGGTATAAACGTAAAAAAACAAATTGATATGTATTTAGAAAATATTTACTCTCCTGCAGGCGTAAAGAAGTTATCGTTTAACAAGAACTCAATGATTTAAGTAATGAAATCCGTGCATCACTCCTGCAAAGTTGAGTGAACACGGCGGGCATTTCGGACCCTAATTTTGGAATGGTGGAAGCGACTATCGCTTTACATTATGTATTCAATTCACCGGAAGATAAGATTGTTTTTGATGTATCGCATCAGAGTTATGTGCATAAGATGCTGACCGGACGGAAAGATGCTTACCTCTATCCGGCAGAGTATGACAACGTATCCGGTTATTCCGAGCCACATGAAAGTAAGCATGATTTTTTTTGTTATCGGTCACACTTCCACTTCCGTCAGCCTGGCTAGCGGATTGGCGAAAGGACGCGACCTGACCGGCGGTAATGAGAATATCATAGCCGTGATAGGCGACGGATCTTTAAGTGGCGGCGAAGCATTCGAAGGATTGGACTATGTGGCGGAGCTTGGTACAAACATGATTATTATTGTCAACGACAATCAAATGTCTATTGCCGAGAATCACGGTGGTCTTTACAAGAACCTGAAAGATTTGCGTGACAGCAACGGTCAGTGCGAATGTAATTTCTTCAAAGCGATGGGACTGGATTATATGTACGTGAACGACGGCAATAATGTAGAAGCACTGATTGAAGCTTTCTCTAAAGTAAAAGATATTCAGCATCCGATAGTAGTACATATTAATACCCTGAAAGGCAAAGGGTATGAACGCGCAGAACTGGACAAAGAGACTTACCATTGGCGTACTCCGTTCAATATAGAAACCGGAGAATCCAAGTTTGGCGAAACTGCGGAAGACTATAGTGAAGTGACCGCTCAATATCTGCTGAAAAAGATGAAAGAAGATAAAAGGGTGGTTACTATTACTTCCGGTACTCCTGCCGTTCTCGGGTTTACTCCCCGACCGTCGTCAGGAAGCCGGCAAGCAGTTTGTTGATGTCGGTATTGCCGAAGAACATGCAGTGGCACTTGCTTCCGGTATTGCCGCTAATGGGGGAAAGCCTGTTTATGGGGTATATAGCACATTTATACAACGCTCTTACGACCAGATCGCGCAAGATCTCTGCATCAATAATAATCCGGCAGTTCTGTTGGTATTCTGGGGGACATTATCCGGTATGAATGATGTAACTCATCTCTGTTTCTTCGATATTCCGCTTATCAGCAATATCCCCAATATGGTTTACTTGGCACCCACCTGCAAAGAGGAATATCTTGCCATGCTGGAATGGAGTATCCGCCAGAATGAACATCCGGTTGCTATCCGTGTGCCCGCAACAGATGTGATTAGCTGTGGCGAGTCTGTGGAATCCGATTACAGCGTTCTCAATCGTTATAAAGTCGCTCATCGCGGTTCCAAAGTAGCTATCGTTGCATTAGGTTCCTTCTTTGGATTAGGTCAGTCAGTTCTGTCATTGCTGAAAGAAAAGGCAGGTATTGATGCAACGCTTATCAATCCCCGATATATCACCGGCATTGACAATGAGCTAATGGAAGAACTGAAAGCCGACCACCAACTAGTGATTACATTGGAAGACGGTGTGTTGGACGGTGGTTGCCTATTTTTTGATGGTTTATACACCCATGGGCGTACCGTGCGCATTGAATGTAGTTAGCCTCGCACTGCACCATGATACTCGGTTTGTTCCAACGGCGGCTGGGCATATCGCAAGCTTCACGTCCACGAACTACTTGTGTAAAGTATTTCTTTCCGCTGAATAGAATCTCGATATCCTCGTGCAGACGTCCTCCGCCATTGAAACGGGTATCGATGACGATACCTTCACGGTTATTGTACTTGCCCAGAATATCTGAATAAACGGAACGGAAGCTGTCATCTCCCATGGATTCAATGTGCACGTATCCCAAACGGCCGTTCGACCATTTGTCTACATCGGCTGCCCGTTGTTTTACCCAGCGTGCGTAAAGTAAGTCATTCAAAACGCCATTGCTGATAGGAACAACTACTTCTTCCCAACGTTCTTTGGTCTGCGGGTTATAAAGTGTAACCAGTGTTTTCTTTCTGGCTTTACCGTTCAACAGAACAGAGTAATCGCTTTCGGGAGTGATTTCCTGACCGTCGATCTTTTCAATGATATCTCCGGCTTTCACTTTGGAACGGGCGTGGTCGAAGGGGCCTTTTTCCACTACCTCAGAAATCAACAGGCCTTTGCCATTATGATTCCAGTCATACAATAATCCTAAGGTAGCGGTGGCATCTCCTTTCAGGCGCGGACGGTAACGTCCTCCTGTGTGTGAAACGTTCAGTTCGCCCAGATATTCGCTCAACAACTCCGCAAAGTCATAATTATTATTGATATGCGGCAGGAACTTGCGATAGGCTTTGGTCATAGTATCCCAGTCTATTCCGTGCATGTTCAGGTTGTAGAAGCGTTTTTGTTCTTGTTTGTATACGTGGTTGAACATATAGTCACGTTCGGCTGCGAGGTCCATCTTCACGTGGGCTTGATAGCTGATGGGTTTCAAGCTTTCAGAATTAGTACCCATTTTCTGCATCGTGTTGCTACCTAGCAAGAATAAGTTCTTTCCATCCTTGTCCATTCCCATGTTGGCCCATCCGGCATCCATTTTATGGAGTAACTTGGTGTCTTTCTTGCGCAGATTCATTTTCCACAGGTCATAGCCGCCTTCGAAGGCAGAGAGGTAATATAAGGTTTCACCGTCTTTTGTGATAATGGCGCTCCCCAAATCGGAAGAGTTGGGATACGGTACATCTTTCTTCTTTTGTCACCGTCTTTCTTGTCACCGTCATCGTCTTTCTTCTGCTCCTTTTCAAATTCTTTTGAGCAGTTCGAAGTCTTTCCTTGCTTAAGCGATAGCGGTCGTAAGCATCCTGATTCAAAAACACCATCATCACATCCTGCTGAGAACCCCAGGAAGCATGCGCACGCATACCATAACGCTCCGTCTGGAACAGAATAGCGTTTCCATCCAGTACCCAACGCGGAGAACCGCTAATATATCCGCTGTTAGTCAAGTTGGTAATAGTACCGCCTTGTGCGCTGACAATACCGATATCAGAATAAGGATCGTGACGATTGCCGATAAATTCAAGCGTAAACCACTTGCCATCGGGTGACCATTCGTAGTCGAATCCGCCACCGGTGTTGTACCAAGTAGAACCGTCTGTCACCTGACGCACTTTCTTGTTTTCAGGTCAAGTACCATCAACCGGTTACGGTCTTCAATAAAAGCCAGTTCCTTACCATCCGGAGAATATTGCGGATAAGCACGTTCCACTGTTTTTGAAGGAAGCAAGACTTCTTCCTCGATAAGAGTTGCATTGGGAAATTGGCTTCTTCCTTACGGGCTATTTTGGCGGTGTAAAGTTGCCAGTTACCCGTCCTTTCACTGGCATAGACCAGCGTCCGGTTATCCGGGGCAAAGGACACAGCGGCTTCTTTTCCCGGAGTATTCGTGATTTGCTTTGTTGTAGTGTAATCCGTCGAAGTGACAAAGACATCACCACGCACAATGAAAGCAACCTGTTTGCCGTCTGGAGATACGGAAGCGGAAGTAGCGCCCTGAGAAAATTTGAGGGAAGCAATCTCCTTTTCATCATCCCGGACAAGTTCGACGCTTACTTTCTTCGGACGGGCATTGGCTTCCTGTGTATAAAGTTCTCCGTCATAGGTATAACACAATGTACCTTTATCACTGATTGACAAGAAACGTACCGGATGCGTACGGAATGTAGTTATCGCTTTTTACCTCTTGAGGCACATTCGACGTTTGCGAAGTATTCAGTGAAAAGTTATAAACATTGAATGAGCCGCCGTTGCGCTCGCTAAGAAAATAGACAGAATTGCCGTCGGGCGCATACACCGGATTGCGGTCTTCCCCTTCCCGGTTCGTTAGATTGATATGTTTTCCCGATTGCGTGTTATACAGCCAAATATCTCTGGTTATAGAAGAAGTATGGTGTTTTCTCCATTCATCTTCGAAGCCTTTACGATCCTGATAAAGGAAATTTTTCCCCGATTTATCAAAGCACACCCATTCGGCAGGAGTAGCCAGCACCTGTTCGGTACGTCCTCCGGAAACCGGAACTTTATACAACTCCGTCATTGCTCCGGTAGGAAACAGGGCACTGTTCGCCGGGTCCTGAATAGATGCAGAAAAAAGTACAAATTTACCGTCAGGAGTAAAAGCTGAAGGAATCTCCGAAGCGGAATGATAGGTCAATCTACGTGCTATTCCACCGTCAGCCGGCATAATAAAGAGATCGAAATTACCATTTCGGTCGCTGGCAAAGGCTATTTGTTTTCCGTCAGGCGACCAAACAGGATTAGCCTCATAAGAGGCTTGTGTCGTTAACTGAACGGCTGTCCCACCCTGTGCGGGGACTTTGTAAATATCGCCTTTATAACAAAAGACAATCTCCGTTCCATTCGGTGAAATACGTGCGTCACGCATCCACAAAGGAGTAATGGCATAGCCGGACAATGCGGTCAATGCCAGTGCTAAAGAAGTTATTAGTTTCTTCATATCAAATTATTATATATATTTTATTTCAACAAATCAGTTTGAATTAGTTTTCCCGTGTAATTATAGAATACCCTGTCACCAAAGTCTTTGTAGAAGAAAGCATATTTATCTACTCCTGTACAATGGCAGACACCAATCTGACGCGGCAGATATTCTTTCAGATAATCTGCAATGATCTGATATTTCCGTTCTTCTGCGTTATGAATATGAAAACCGCCTAACAGTAAGTTACAAGGAGATTCGGGAAATGCCGCACGGACTGTTCGCAGGATATTTGTAATTCCCCGATGAGAACAGGCGCTCAATACAGAAAACCGTCCGGCTCTACCAACACTACCGCCAATTCATCCTGAAAAGTATCCGGTATATGGCAACCCTCTTCTTTCTGAACCCGAAAGCGTTCGAAATGGGTATCCTCACGGTCGATAATATCAATAGAGGGAAAAGAAATACGCTGGGAAGCAGTTCGGTCTGTTCTTCGATAAAACGGAAACGGGAAAGGTCGAAAGTCTGCGTATGCTTCATTCCATTTTCGCGTTCATCCTTAAATTTTGGAGAGAAGGCTTCGCGTTTGCAGACAACTGTTGCTTGTTTGTTCAGCTCCAAGAAATGACGCAGACCTCCCGTGTGGTCACTGTGCCCGTGGGATAATATCAGATAATCGACTTTCTGCAAGTCAATATGCAGCAGGCGGGCGTTACGGATAAATAAATCGGAAGCTCCCGTATCAAAAAGTAATCTATTTTCCGGTGTCTCAATATAGAGTGAAAGACCATGCTCTGCCTGCAATTTACGTCCATAGACACAATTTTCTACAAGAGTCGTTATTTTATAGTTCATGTAGCTTGGTTATTAAACGAATCATACAAAATAAAAAGTTCTGCTACAAAATTATAATAATTCTGTGGCAGAACAAGCAATCCAGTCAATTAAAATTCTTGACTTTTCAATCTATTCGATTGAAATATCATTTTTTATGCTTCAAAAGGTCACATAAGATAGCGTCACTATCCGGTCGTCATAGCGTCACTATCTTGTTGTTATAGCGTCACTATCCTGCAAGCATAGCGTCACTATAATAAGCCAGTGACAGTTATACCATTTTTCCCATGTTGTAGGCTTCCTGCATGTATGGAGTATCTTTAATTCCCCTACCTTCCCAGGCGCCGATTCCATAGACCGTTCCTTTTTTCCTGTGGCCCTTCCAGACAATCGAGGAAGCCACGGAAACCGTCTATTGTACGTTCCATCATTGCCTTATTATCCTCTGCCGCCGCAATAATAAAATAGAACTCCTTATTCGTAATTTCTGTATAACGTGCACAGCAGCGGTCAATCATAATCTTCATCTGTCCGCACATCGTATAGAAATAAACCGGAGTTGCCATTACAATGACATCGGCCACAATCATTTTCTCTACAATTTCGGCTGCATCATCCTTCTGCGGACATGGCTTACCATACATACTACAAACACTGCATCCCGTACAAGGATGAACCGTTTTGTCTTTCAGAAAAATCTTTTCCACTTCATTACCAGCTTCGAGGGCGCCTTTCTCAAATCCGTCACAAAGCAAATCAGAATTACCGCCCTTTCGCGGACTGGACGAAATAATCAGAACTTTTTAGCCATAACTTTACTTTATTAGTTTTATCTTTTAGAATGATTCAGTCTTTTCACTCTGCAAAAAATAGGCAATTTATAACATAGCGAATGTATATAAATTACAGAGATGTACCTTAATTACAGATTACCAGACATTCCTGTGAATCCTATCCCCTACCCGATTTCTTTCTGCTTACAAATATGTGCATTCTCCGCTGCATAGCCAATAGCGAGAAAACAGGCAAACTCATATCCGTCAGGAGCATTGACGAGGTGTTTCACGTACTCCGGTTCATTGCCAATGGGAATACGGAAAGCGCATGCCAGCCCTTCCGCTGTTGCGGCTAACAGGATATTCTCAACGGCTGCCCATGCAGAAGCGAAATAGTTAAGTGAACTTTGGTCGGCAGGTTGGCACAGAGGAAAATCCTTTTGCCGAAAAAATGGAAGTACGAGACAATTACTTTGCATAAGCATACGTTGTTGCTTGGGCAGCGCATCGACAAACATGGCGTGTTCATCCTTATCCATCATGTCGGCAGCAGCATCAAGCCCTGTCTGCTGAATGTTCTTGGTGTTTTCCGCCACAGGCGATATGAGTCGGGCAATGTTTTCCTGCCCTCTCACGACAATGAACTCGAACTGTCGCAGATGGTCGTTGGTCGGAGCCTTGAATGCAGCCGACAATACCTTCTCCAACACTTCATCCGTCACCTTCTTATCGGAAAAGTCCCGGATGGTTCTTCTTTTCTCTAATACTTGATAGAAATCCATAACAATACATTTAATAGTTATACTTGTTGTTTCCGGCAGCAAAGTTACCCAGCTTTCTTGTTATATATTTGTGGTATCATCTTAGATATTTGTCGTATATTTGCATATAAGTCATTTTAAGCATTACTTTTATGGAAGATACCGCCATTCCTTATGAATTGCCCGAAGTGGAGAATCACTCTTTTTTTCTTTATAGACCAACGAGTGACAACAAGCATCGAAGCCAAACTGCACCGGCATGATGCATGGGAGTTGTATTATGTTGTCCACGGATATGGCAAACGAATGGCAGGCGACACACTACACCCTTTCGCAGCAGGTGATGTGGCGTTAATACCGCCGTCCATGCTACACCGCTGGGAGTATTCGCCGGATTCAGCAGACGATGACGGGTATGTCCGTTATTTAATGGTCGCTTTCAGCCATTCGCTTGTAGAACGGTGTATGGCAGTATTCCCCGAACTACGTAATCGTCTGACGGGCATTACTATTCCCGACGAACGCTCTGAAATTCGGTATTGGAAGTTCACAAAGCATTCGCCGGATATTGTCACGGATGAACGATATGGACGAGTTGGGACGCCTATGCGAAATGTTTCGTCTGCTACCTGTCATCTTTACCTCATCCGACCATACCCTTGCCGGAAAGCCCATGAGTATTGAACGTGACGTGAGACGTATGCAGCAAATCTGTGCTTATGTAATGGCTCACTATATCCATACCATATCTTTGGATGATATTGCCGCAGAAGTAGGCATGAACCGTTCGGCATTCTGTTCTTATTTCAAGCGTTGCAAAGGAATGACCTTTTCGCAGTATGTAACCCAATATCGCTTAAATACAGCCTGCGAACTTCTTAAACATTCACAAAAGCAAGTATCCGAAATTTGTTTTACGGTCGGCTTTAATGATTTGCCCCATTTCGTCCGGATTTTCACAAACACCTTGGGAGTATCTCCGTCCAAATACAGAAGACAATTTCAATAGTCATCTCTTTGACTGTTTTGCATTCAAGCTATTTTAATGCCATTTCTCCCCTTTTATTCGTTTATTACGGAGATTTTTCATGTAAGTTTGTCCACGATACGAACAACATGATGCAATGAAAAAATACAACTGACCGACACACATAAAGAAAAGCTGTTCCAAATCCCTCTTTTCCGGGATTTGCCCTTGAATATTAAAGAATCCCTATTGGAGAAACTGGATTTCGTAGTCTACGCAGCAGACAAGAAAGAGATAGTTGTCACACAAGGAACGCCTTGTAACAAACTGTATGTGTTGTTGGAAGGGAAATTACGCACGGATATTATCGACGGACTGGGAAACGAAGTGATGATTGAATATATCATTGCGCCACGCACCTTTGCCACTCCTCATCTTTTTAATCCGAATAATACATTGCCTGCCACGTTCACCGCCCTTGAGGACAGTGTGATACTTATGGCAACCAAGGATTCCACTTTTAAAGTCATCAGTCAGGACCCGCAGGTGTTGCACAATTTTCTTTGCATCGCCGGAAATTGCAATATATGTACCGTATCACGGCTGAAACCACTCTCCCGAAAGACTGTCCGGGAAAGATTTATCGTTTATCTGTTTGAGCACAAAAAGAAGGATTCTCTGATAGTAGAGATTACACATACGCAATCCCAACTTGCCGAATACCTCAATGTATCACGTCCTGCTTTATCCAAAGAAATCAATAAGATAATCAAGGAAGGACTCATGACTATGGAAGGGAAACGGGTGGAAATTCTGAACAAAGTAGCTTTAGAGAAATTCATATAATAAAAATGTGGCGCAGCTTAAACTTTCGGTATTATGCTGCGCCACGCTTAGCATATTCTTATAAGGTTGCGCGCCGTCATAATAATAGGTACCTCCTTTTGACTTTTCCTTGTTTTGGT